>CEAA01004309.1_pt1 | contig 288930 bp, 238 predicted proteins | sample 557551 | NCBI WGS metagenome assembly CEAA01 (sample SAMEA3182115, study PRJEB8094) | gut metagenome | biome: human; feature: gut; material: Stool; isolation source: human stools | place: Canada | collected 2013-06-11
TCCATGGAGTGAGCTGTCCGATCAGGTACGTCCCGATCCACAAGGCAAATCCTGCAATGGACATGGCCAGTCCGCGCACCTTGGTGGGATACATCTCCGAGAGGAGCACGAATACCACGGCGCAGATGGAAACGGCACAGCAGAATACATAGAACAGGAAGAAAACGAGCAGGAAGAGGCTGGATACTCCCAGGCTTTCGCCGAAAAGAAAGTAAGCACCGATCAGGAGAAGGGAAAAGACCATGCCCGATACGCCGTAGTAAACCAGTTTCTTACGTCCCACTTTGTCGATGATGACAAGCGCCAGGACGGTGGTCAAGGTGTTAACTAGTCCTACGAGAACTTGGTAAAATAAAGAATCCCCTCCGGAAAGGCCTGCATTTTCAAAAATAGAAGGACCGTAATAAAGTACGGCATTCACGCCCATGAATTGACCAAGAATCGCAATGCACACACCAATGATGACTGCCTTAAAAATTCCCGGTTTCATCAGTAAAGCCCATTCAGATTTTGTTTCAGACGTCAAAACGGATTTCGTTTCATTTAATTGACTTGTTGCCTCTGAAACAGAATTATATATTTTCTCTAATATATTGACAGCTTTTTCTTCTTTTCCTTTTACGATCAGCCAACGGGGACTTTCAGGAATGAAAAATATAATAATGAAGAACAACACAGCCGGCAACATTTCCATTCCCAACATTCCTCTCCATACTTCAGTCACAAATATTTTATTCAACCAGTCTATACTCAACTGCGAACCGCTTTGCGCATATCCAAGTAATTGATAATTGACCAGATAAGCTCCGAGAAATCCAACAGTTACCGCCAACTGATACAGAGAAACCAGACGCCCTCTGTACTGTGCCACCGAGACTTCGGATATATATAAAGGAGAGACAATAGAAACGACTCCAATACCCACTCCACCGATAATGCGATAAATAACCAGTTGAGTGAAATCCGCAGAAATAGCACAACCCAAAGCAGATGTAGAAAACAAAACAGCCGAAATAACCATCGTTAATTTTCGTCCCAGTTTGTCACTCAAAATCCCTGCAAAAAGGACACCAACAATAGAACCTATCAAAGCGCATCCCACATACCATCCTTGTTGCAAAGCATCCAGTTGAAAAAGTTGACTAACCTGAGCAATTGTTCCGGAGATGACAGCAGTATCATATCCGAACAAAAACCCTCCTAATGCAGCCACAACAGAAAGGAATATAAGATAGCTAAAGTTAATTGCAGACTTCATATTGTTTATTTTATTTCAAAATATTCTCTATATCTATCATATAAATGTCCGGCCTGCAAATAAGCAGATTGAGGACTCATAAAATGAGAAAACTCGAAGGTAATAGCCTTATCATATCCGGCTCGTTTGGCAGCTTCGAGTTTCATCCGAAGCTTATCAAATTTAATGGGTAGAAAATTAATAGGCATATCACGGTCAAAAGACTCAGCATTTGTCCAGCATTGCATACCATACCTATCTGCTAATTTTTTATTGACAGAGAAGAATGCATCCAATTCATCATAGTCAATATGTCCATCTTGAAAAGCACATGCGTCTACCACCTCATGGATACCATCGAAAATTTCATTCCATTCTTTTTCGTGTTGTTGTACAGAAACCGCATCTTCTCTGGTCAATTTTCCTGTTCCCATGATCGCTTTTTTTCCGTCAATCCACGGAGAGATAAAAGTAGGAAGTCCGTTTGATACATCTTTACATTGCTTTCCCATAGCACGAAAGGCGTCAATGGCTCCTTTCGTTGCCCGGCTAATTTCTCCGCTGATGTACCAGCCTCCAAAACTTTTATACTTCTCTCCGTACATCTTCCACACTTCGTCAATCACATACTTGTTATCCTCAATCTCCCAACTTAAATCACCTGTATCCCAATAACGTCCTGAGTCATATAATCCAAAATAGAATTTCATATTATATTTCTCAGCCAGACGCAAATACATATCCACTAAATCGACTGATGGCATATAACATCCCTTCTTCAATAAATAAGGCGAAGGATAAGTCATAAATTTACGGTAACCGGAACGAATCATGATCACCGTGTCGATACCAATTCTCTTCATGTGCTGAAAATCCAGATCCCATTCTTTCTCACCCCAATTCTGATGAGGAATATCATGAGATATTTCATCCAAAAAGGTTCCTGTAATTTTCAAGCCATTATTTTTAGGAACAATTAATTTGCTTTCCAAATCGCCAGCCTTGTTTATCGGGGAAAGTCCTCCCCTTCCCTCTCCCTCGGCTGCAAATAACGAAGGGGCAACTAAAGCGGAAGCTCCGGCCAGAGCTGCCTTCTTCAAGAAATCTCTACGATTATTAGTTTCCATAGTTTTAATTTTTTTGTTTTTACTTCATATATATGTTAACCTATTGAATATACAGAGTCTCACAAAAACAATTGAGCGGCATTTATATGGTTCAGATATATTTCCCCGTTATGCTCACCTGTTTCTTATTGAAAGGATCTAAAACCTGATCAATCAAAACAGCCATTTCTCCTCTCAAGATATCCCGATTCATATCCAACGTCTGAAATCCGTATGCTTTCCATAGAGTTTCCGGATCAACGGTAACAGCCAGCCTTTCGTTTTCCGCTATTTTCCGGACAAGCTGAACGGCTTCTGCAATACTTAATTTCTCCGTTCCGGTTTTCTTCCATTCATCTTTTGATGCAGGATATACATCAAACAATCCATCCAGTTCGGAAGCGAGTAAAACTGTATCCGCTCTCAGCCAAGTCTGATTAGACCAATCCACGTTCTTCCCTTCTCCTTTTAATATACCGGTAGAGCCAATCCGTTGATAAGACGCAAACTTCACATCCGTCACAGGCACATCCAGATAAGGAAGCAGATATCCTTTTGCATCCAGAATAGCATTCTGGACATCACGGACAGAGACTTCATCAATCTTCTGATTATTTTTTACTGCAAGCGCAGCCAAAGCACCTGCTGCCTGTCCTATCTGCAATACCACCGGCTGTAAACGAGTCGTCCCATTTATGATATTCGATACTGAAATGGATTTTTCGGCAACAATCAAGCCATCAACATCCTTCGGAATCAATGTACCCAACGGTAAACCATAAGAAGGTATCGGATGAAAATAAAGATTAGGTAATTCCTCATAGCCATGATAGCGGGTATGATGATGATCTACAGGATAATCGCCTACTGCGATACAAGTACGATATAGTTTTTCATCTTGTGTATATGGATTCAGAGCGTGATTCAGATTAAAACGAACCAATCCGTGAATTCTTCTGGACTCTCTGTGATAAGGAATAAAAGGCAGCTTGTCTTCGGTCGGATATTCGTCATCTGCCAGACCTAATGTATTGTATCCCAGCTCGTGCTGCAAGAAATAGACAAAACACATTGTATAATGTTTGGCATATTCCAAAGCTTTTCCGCGTTCCTCCGGAGACATCTCAATCAGATTGATATAATAATCATTACCTTCTATCGGCCAGTTAATCATATATTTATGATTAGGCAGCTTCCCATAAGTAATCATCATTTCTTTAGACCAGACACGGTCCGGCTCCTTGGGAGTAATACATACCGGATTAGCACACGCACAAGCAAATTCTTTAGGATCATAGCCTTCCGGTTCCGGAATAGTCACATCCTTTCCATAATCCTTCAGTATGGCAACATAAGTGATATCCTGCACAATATTGTTCGGCTTCTCAGGAGCAATATCTTCGTGTGTATCATTTTTGCTCTCCATACCAATGTCATATCCCACTCCGCACATTTTTGCCACATCTCCCAGTTCAGTAGCATCAATCATCACCTTTGACCGGACAGTCTTCATTCCCTGCCCTTCCACATTCACTTTAGCTATCCACTCATCACCCACCCTTTTTACTTCTTCAAGGCGAGTCTGTTTCCAGACTTTCAGATTCTTTTCTGCCGATACCATTTCGTGAAAGATCTTATTTCCAACTGAAGGCTCAAATAATACATTGCTCACCCAGCCTGTCTTCAAGGAATCTAACCCTCCATAATAATCTGACAATCTGTTTTTGAATTCTCCCCAAAGTCCGGCAGGCAATCTATAATTTCCATCGACGGCACTTACACCTGCCGAAGTCAACATCCCACCCAACCAAGTAGTTTCTTCTAAAATTAAGGTATTTGCTCCCATACGGGCTGCCTGAATTCCTGAGGTCACACCACTGGCGCCACCACCTACAATCAGTACATCTACTCTATTATCTCCTAAATTCATACAAGAGGAATAGAATACCACCAGAAATAGCCCACAGAGTGTTTGGAGTAAGTTTTTCATTTTAGAACGATTTGGTTACAACACTTCTTAATTAATATCACGACACAAAGATAGCTATATTTATTAAATAAACAATAGATAATAAAATATTTTATTAATAAAGTTGATTTTAGCACTATTATTCATTAATAGAGGAAATATATTTATCATTTTAGAGGATAACTCACTATAATACATCATCATATAAAAAGATTTCAAATAATTATCTATAATAGATTCCCTTCTCTATGGGAAATCAACAAACTATATATAGAGATTCAATTCTAATTTTTTCGTCGCAAAACTCTTTATTTAATAAAAAATTTAATTATCTTTGTGGATATTAGAAAATAAGTAAGACGTATGAACCAACAATTTTTGAAAGAAATAGAAATGGGCTCCAAAAATGCCCTAGTTAAAAAGAGGATTATTACACATTATATATATAATGGAAGTTCCACCATTCCCGATCTTTCAAAAGAGCTGGACTTAAGTGTGCCCACTATTACCAAATTTATTGGCGAGATGTGTGAAGATGGCTACATTAATGATTATGGGAAACTGGAAACCAGCGGAGGACGCCATCCGAATCTCTACGGACTGAATCCGGAATCCGGTTATTTTATAGGTGTAGACATAAAAAGATTTGCTGTCAATATCGGGCTGATCAACTTTAAGGGTGATATGGTCGAACTTAAAATGAATATCCCTTATAAATTTGAGAACTCGATAGAAGGAATGAATGAGTTATGCAAGCTCATTCTCAACTTCATAAAAAAGCTTCCTATTAATAAGGAGAAGATTTTAAATATCAATGTCAATGTATCGGGACGTGTCAATCCGGAATCCGGCTATAGTTTCAGCCAGTTCAATTTTGAAGAACGCCCGTTAGCGGATGTTCTATCAGAAAAGCTTGGCCATAAAGTGACCATTGACAATGACACCCGTGCCATGACTTACGGAGAGTATATGCAAGGATGTGTAAAAGGAGAAAAAGATATTATTTTCGTCAACGTCAGCTGGGGAGTCGGTATCGGAATCATTATCGACGGCAAAGTTTATACCGGAAAATCAGGATTCTCGGGAGAATTCGGCCATGTTAATGCATACGATAATGAAATCATTTGCCATTGCGGCAAGAAAGGATGCCTGGAAACAGAAGCATCCGGCTCTGCCCTTCACCGTATTCTTCTGGAACGCATCCAAAGTGGAGAAAGTTCTATCCTTTCTACCCGAATATCCGGAGAAGAAGATCCTATTACGCTTGACGAAATCATCACAGCCGTCAACAAGGAAGATTTGCTTTGCATTGAGATTGTCGAGGAAATTGGGCAAAAACTGGGCAAACAGATTGCAGGATTAATCAATATCTTTAATCCGGAACTGGTCATTATAGGCGGAACAGTATCTTTAACAGGAGATTACATCACCCAGCCCATCAAGACAGCGGTACGCAAATATTCACTCAATCTGGTCAATAAAGATTCTGCCATCATTACGTCCAAATTGAAAGATAAAGCAGGCATTGTAGGCGCATGTATGCTGGCACGCAGCAGAATGTTCGAAAGCTAAACCACCGCTACTTTATGCAAAGAGTTATGGCAAAGGACGATTTTAAATTAAAGCTCAAAAAATATTCAGAATCCTTTTGTTTTCTCAAATAAAGCTGTAATTTTGCACGCCGTAAACGAGAGACAAACCGCCGCTATAGCTCAGTTGGTAGAGCAACGCATTCGTAACGCGTAGGTCGCCAGTTCAAGTCTGGCTAGCGGCTCTTGACAATAAAGCGCTAACTACAGAATAGTTAGCGCTTTTCTTATTAACCCCCAAAGCAAATCGCATGAAACGAGGTAAGAGCAGGAGATTATTTAAGAAGAAGAAGTCACATTCCAGTCAGAGATTAGGATGTATCATTGCCGTCATTGTACTCATCCCCATTTGTTACAGGCTCTATCTGTACTATCAGCAGTACAATGTCCAGCACAGTAGTAGTCAGAATCAGACAGAAACATCTGTTTCCCGCCCCATTCCTTCCGGCAAAGATCTGGAAATTCCCGTTTCATTAATTCCCCGTCAAGAACAGATCATTCATCACAAGGGATATACAGTTTCCTACAATAAAGATTTGAAAATTCCGAATTGGGTTTCTTATGAGCTGACCCGCCAGGAAACAAAAGGAAAAGAAAAGAGAAGCGACAACTTCATTGCCGACCCTTTAGTAAAAGGTGCAATTGCAACCAATGCGGATTATGCACGTTCGGGATATGACAAAGGACACATGGCACCTGCTGCCGACATGAAATGGAGCCCTGAAGTCATGAAAGAATCCTTCTATTTCAGCAATATGTGTCCGCAACATCCACAACTCAACAGAAGAGGCTGGAAAAATCTGGAAGAAAAAATAAGAGACTGGGCGATAGCCGATAGTGCTATCATCATTATATGCGGGCCTATCATCAACCAGTCATCCCGGACTATCGGAAAAAACAAAGTAGCAGTACCCGAACGGTTCTTCAAAGTAGTCCTCTCTCCTTTTGTCAAGCCGGTCCGTGGCATCGGGTTCTTATTCAACAACAGACAAGCGGTAGAGCCGCTTTCCACCTACGCAGTGACAATCGACAGCATCGAGAAGCTGACCAGCATGGACTTCTTCTCTCCTCTGCCCGATGAAATAGAAAATGAAGTAGAAGCCAATGCCGATTATTACCAGTGGCCTCACTGACATCCGACAAATTCAGCCGGATTTCAACTATTCATCACTGAAAGGAACCGCTCCTATCCAAAATCTTCCTATCTTTGACGCAATTTTTAAAGTAACGTCTCAAGATGAAAAAGAAAACAAGGAATATCTTATTATCCATTCTGATCGGAGCCTTCCTTTTGTGCGCCATTGTCGGAGGAACAGTCTATTATTATCTGTTCGCTCCGCAGTTTCATCCTTCCAAAACAGTCTATGTATATATAGACCGGGATGATACGACAGATTCTATCTACAATAAGATCAGGCAAACCGGTCATGTCAACCAATTCACCGGCTTCCTCTGGATGGCAAAATATAAAAAACTGAATCAAAACATACACACCGGACGTTATGCAATACGACCGAATGACAACGTATATCATGTATTCAGCCGACTTTCCAGAGGTTATCAGGAACCGATAAACCTCACTATCGGAAGCGTGCGGACATTAGACCGGCTCGCACGGAGTGTCGGCAAGCAACTAATGATCGACTCCGCCGAGATAGCCCGCCACTTATTCGATTCCACATTTCAGGCAGAAATGGGATATACACCGATCACTATGGCTTGCCTCTTTATCCCCGAAACCTATCAGGTATACTGGGATATGAGCGTCGACGAGTTCTTCAAACGTATGCAAACAGAACACCAACGATTCTGGAACGACGAACGCCTTGCCCGGGCAACCGCCATCGGCATGACACCGGAAGAAGTCTGCACCCTCGCCTCCATTGTTGAAGAAGAAACCAACAACAATGAAGAAAAGCCAGTGGTAGCCGGCTTATACATCAACCGCCTGCACACAGATATGCCACTACAGGCAGACCCGACCATCAAGTTCGCCTTACAGGATTTCGGCCTGCGACGCATCACCAATGAACACCTGAAAGTCAATTCCCCCTACAATACGTACATTAACACCGGATTACCTCCGGGCCCCATCCGTATCCCTTCTAAAAAAGGATTGGACAGTGTATTAAACTACACGAAACACAATTACATCTACATGTGCGCGAAAGAAGATTTCTCCGGTACCCACAATTTCGCATCCAATTATGCCGATCACATGGCAAATGCAAGAAAATATTGGAAAGCACTTAATGAAAGAAAGATTTTCAAGTAATTTTGTGATAAAACGAGCTAAAAAGGCTATCTTTGCGCGATAGAATAACAAACTGTGATCAACACTAATAAAGGAAATATATGAGCAAGCAACTCTTACTTGGCGATGAAGCCATTGCACAAGCTGCACTGGATGCCGGACTTTCAGGTGTATATGCCTATCCCGGTACTCCTTCAACTGAGATTACTGAATATATCCAAATGGCGCCTATAACCACTGAGCAGAATATACATAACCGTTGGTGTGCCAACGAAAAAACTGCCATGGAAGCTGCATTGGGTATGTCATTTGTAGGCAAACGTGCCTTAGTGTGTATGAAGCATGTGGGCATGAATGTGGCTGCAGACTGCTTCGTCAATTCTGCCATCACAGGTGTGAAAGGGGGACTGATTGTGATAGCAGCCGATGATCCCAGCATGCACTCTTCACAGAATGAGCAGGACAGCCGTTTCTACGGGGACTTCTCCCTGATACCGATGTACGAGCCCAGTAACCAGCAGGAGGCATACGACATGGTATACAACGGATTCGAATTCTCAGAAAAGACAGGTGAACCGATTTTAATGCGCATGGTTACCCGTCTTGCACACTCCCGTTCCGGAGTAGAGCGCAAAGAGCAGAAACCGCAGAATGGCATCTCATTCAGCGAAGATCCCCGCCAGTTTATCCTATTGCCGGGAAATGCCCGTAAACGCTATAAAGCATTACTTGCACGCCAGGATGAATTCATCAAGGCTTCCGAAGAGTCTCCTTACAACAAATACACAGACGGTCCTAACAAAAAACTGGGAATCATCGCTTGTGGTATCGGTTACAACTATCTGATGGAAAACTATCCCGAAGGTTGCGAATACCCGGTACTTAAAATTGGCCAATATCCATTGCCTAAAAAGCAATTGCTGCAACTGGTTGAATCCTGCGACGAAATTCTGGTACTGGAAGACGGACAACCATTCGTAGAAAAGCACCTGAAAGGCTATCTGGGCATCGGTATCAAAGTAAAAGGACGTCTGGACGGCACACTGTCACAAGACGGAGAATTAAATCCGGACTCTGTAGCACGCGCAGTCGGCAAAGAAAACAAATCCGAATTCGGCATACCTTCTGTAGTAGAAATGCGCCCTCCCGCACTGTGCGAAGGATGCGGGCACCGTGATATGTACATCACACTGACAGAAGTACTTAAGGAAGAATATCCTTCCCATAAGGTATTCAGCGACATCGGTTGCTACACCCTGGGAGCAAACGCTCCGTTCAACGCGATCAATTCATGCGTAGACATGGGTGCTTCCATCACAATGGCGAAAGGTGCGGCTGACGGAGGTCTTCATCCGTCCGTTGCCGTTATCGGTGATTCCACCTTTACACACTCCGGAATGACCGGCTTACTGGACTGTGTCAACGAAAATGCCAACGTCGTTATCGTCATTTCAGACAATGAGACAACAGCAATGACCGGCGGCCAGGACTCTGCCGGCACAGGACGCATCGAATCCATCTGTATCGGTCTGGGAGTCGATCCCGCCCATATCCGTGTCGTTGTTCCATTGAAAAAGAACCACGAGGAAATGAGACAGATCATACGCGAGGAAATCGAATACAACGGCGTATCCGTCATCATCCCGCGCAGAGAGTGTATCCAAACATTAGCACGCAAAAAAAGAAGTAAGTAAGCCATGAAAAAAGACATTATACTATCAGGAGTAGGTGGACAGGGAATTTTGTCCATCGCTACAGTAATCGGTAAAGCTGCTTTGAAAGAAGGACTTTACATGAAGCAAGCAGAAGTACACGGAATGAGCCAGCGTGGTGGAGACGTTCAATCCAACCTCCGCATCAGCGACAAGCCGATTGCTTCGGATCTGATACCATCCGGCAAATGCGACCTTATCATTTCGCTGGAACCGATGGAAGGTCTGCGCTATCTTCCTTATCTCAGTTCGGAAGGCTGGCTGGTAACCAACGAAACTCCGTTCGTCAACATCCCCAATTATCCAGAAGAAGACAAAGTAATGGCTGAAATCAATAAATTGCCGCACAAGATCGTACTGAATGTGGATAAAGTGGCAAAAGAAGTAGGTTCTGCACGGGTCGCCAATATCGTTTTGCTGGGGGCAACCATTCCATTCCTCGGTATCGATTATGAGAAGGTGCAAGACAGCATCCGCGAAATCTTCCTGCGCAAAGGAGAAGCAATTGTCGAAATGAATCTTAAAGCACTGGCTGCCGGCAAGGAAATTGCAGAAAAGCTAATGCAATAACTATCACAATCATGAGTACACAATACTGGGAAGAAGAAATTGAAACCATGAGTCGCGAGAAGTTGCAGGAACTGCAGCTTCAGCGACTCAAAAAAACGATTAACATAGCCGCTAACTCACCTTATTACAAAGAGGTCTTCAGCAAGAACGGCATCACCGGAGACAGCATCCGGTCATTGGACGATATCCGCAAAATCCCTTTCACCACTAAATCGGACATGCGCGCCAACTACCCCTTCGGACTAGTGGCAGGCGACATGAAAAGCGACGGTGTACGTATCCACTCTTCCAGTGGAACCACAGGAAACCCGACAGTCATCGTACATTCACAACATGACCTCGACTCGTGGGCCAATCTGGTAGCCCGTTGCCTTTATATGGTAGGAATCCGCCAGACAGATGTCTTCCAGAACAGTTCCGGATATGGGATGTTTACAGGTGGACTGGGCTTCCAATATGGCGCGGAGCGTCTTGGCTGCCTCACCGTACCTGCCGCTGCCGGAAACAGCAAACGGCAGATAAAATTCATCAACGACTTTAAGACAACCGCTTTACACGCCATTCCGAGCTACGCTATCCGCCTTGCCGAAGTGTTTCAGGAAGAAGGAATCAATCCGAGAGAAACAACTCTGAAAACCTTAGTGATCGGTGCCGAACCACATACCGACGAACAGCGCCGGAAAATAGAACGGATACTGAATGTGAAAGCATACAACAGTTTTGGTATGACGGAAATGAATGGTCCCGGCGTTGCCTTCGAATGTCAGGAACAGAACGGAATGCACTTCTGGGAAGATTGCTACCTGGTAGAAATCATCGATCCCGAAACAGGCGAACCTGTTCCCGAAGGAGAAATCGGTGAGTTGGTACTCACTACACTTGACCGTGAAATGATGCCGCTCATCCGCTACCGCACCCGCGACCTCACCCGCATACTACCCGGAAAATGTCCGTGTGGCCGTACTCATCTCCGCATCGACCGAATCAAAGGACGCAGTGACGATATGTTTATCATCAAGGGAGTCAACATCTTCCCGATGCAGGTCGAAAAGATTCTGGTTCAGTTCCCGGAGTTAGGAAGCAACTATCTGATTACACTGGAGACAGTCAACAATCAGGACGAGATGATCGTCGAAGTGGAACTAAGCGATCTTTCTACAGACAACTATATCGAACTGGAAAAGATCCGCAGAGATATTATCCGTCAATTAAAAGATGAAATACTGGTTACTCCAAAAGTAAAACTGGTAAAGAAAGGGTCTCTCCCGCAAAGCGAGGGAAAAGCCGTCAGAGTGAAGGACTTAAGAGACAACAAATAAATATTCAAATAGCCGATGTGCTAATATGCCAACCCAATACTGCGTGATATCAGTAACAAATGGCATATTAGCACATTATTTAATTATTAGATTATAATGCAATTACTAAAAAAAAGAATCCTGCAGGACGGAAAGTGCTACGAAGGAGGTATCCTGAAAGTAGATGGTTTTATTAATCACCAGATGGACCCTGTCCTGATGAAATCAATCGGAGTAGAATTTGTCCGCCGCTTTGCAGCCACAAACGTAAACAAGATCATGACTATCGAGGCAAGCGGCATCGCTCCTGCCATCATGACCGGCTATCTGATGGACTTACCAGTCGTATTCGCCAAAAAGAAATCACCCAAGACCATTCAGAACGCACTAAGTACTACCGTACATTCATTCACTAAAGACCGTGATTATGAAGTGGTAATCAGTGCCGATTTTCTGACTCCCGGTGACAATGTCCTTTTCGTTGACGACTTCCTAGCTTATGGAAACGCCGCACTAGGCATTCTCGACCTCATAGAGCAATCCGGAGCAAAATTGGTAGGAATGGGATTCATTATCGAAAAAGCTTTCCAAAACGGGCGCAAAATACTGGAAGAGAAAGGCGTCAGGGTAGAAAGCCTTGCCATCATCGAAGACCTGTCCAACTGCTGTATCAAAATAAAAGATCAATAAGCAGAGTCGGGGTTGAAATAATGCCCCTTGCCTTTGGTCTTTTTACCATACTGCACCGCTTGCTGAGGACACACATGATAACATGCCAGGCAGGCGGTGCAGTTATTTCCCCAGGCAGGCTTTCTGTCCTTCATCGTGATATTCCCTACCGGACAACTTTTCTCACACCGTTTGCATCCGATACAGTCATCCGTAGCATAGAAAGGCTTGGGAGACATCTGATAACGGACAAATAACGGATTTATAATCCGTGTCTTGAGAAAAGGGAAACTCCCCTCTTTACAAGCAAACACATATTCCTTTTCGGCTATCAACCGATTGACCCTTTCCAGCGCCGGAACCGCTTCCGCCAGTTTCTTCTCTTCCAACTCCTTGCTATCCACATCAAATCCGGGAAACAAGACATAGTTATTGGGCATAATCACCGAAAATCCGGCATTACACGTCCATCCCTTCGCAGCCAGTGCTTTTTCCATCACCTGCTGAGTCAGCCCCGTATCATCTCCACACGAGCACACGAAAAACAAATATTGCTGCCGATAACCTTTCAAAGACAGCTTACGAATAAACTCCTGTACAATCACAGGAGGCGCCCACGAATATACCGGAAAGACAAAACCGATCTTCTCATCCTCCCGCAGAGAGAACTCCCATGTATCATTCTTCCATGCATCGGGAATAAAAAACAAATCTTCTTGTTGTTTTTTGGAAAGCTGATTCGCAATCCATTTAGAGTTACCTGTACCTGAAAAATAGAATATCATAGAAAAGTATATAAAAAAGCCGCATCGACGATGTGATGAAACTCTGATAGAACAAGATTTGAGCGCTCGCCCTCTTTGTAATCCACCGGCTTAAAAGCTGTCCCGAAGGATGTGGCCCGCCATTGAAGAACGAAGCTTTCTCGGTGCATCAGATTAATTTGAAGAGTTTCCCGATCCAGTCGATACGGCTAATATTTTTGTATCACAAATGTAATAAGATTCTCTGAGAATAGCAAGAAAAAGAAAGAATTTGTTTGCCTACTAACATTTTTTTTCATCCTTTCTCTCCGCCTAACAAAAGAAAAGTGCCAGTTACCGCTTCGATAACTGACACTTTGTAAATCCTAAACGATTGAAACTTAAGCAGCTTTTGCTTTAGCAACCACAGCTTTGAAAGCTTCCGGATGATTCATTGCTAAATCAGCCAAAACCTTACGATTTATTTCAATACCGGCTTTGTGCAAACCGCCCATCAATTTAGAATAAGACATTCCTTCAAGACGTGCAGCAGCGTTGATACGTTGTATCCAAAGAGCGCGGAAGTTTCTTTTCTTATTTCTACGGTCACGGAACGCGTAAGTCAAACCCTTTTCCCAAGTGTTTTTAGCTACGGTCCATACATTTTTTCTTGCACCAAAGTAACCTCTGGTTAATTTCAAAATTTTCTTTCTTCTTGCTTTTGAAGCAACATGATTTACTGATCTTGGCATAGTTTTACTTTTTTTGAATGTTAGCGCCGTTACTTCACGCAACGAACTTCAGGCTAAAGCATTCGGTTAATACTTTAATAATACTTTGTACGCTTTTGATTACTTCATTGCTAAGAGTTCCTTAACCTGGCTTACATTTGTTGTATCAACAGTTGTTGAGTAGCACAGATTTCTTTTTCTCTTTTTCGATTTCTTAGTCAGAATGTGACTGTGAAAAGCGTGCTTTCTTTTGATTTTACCTGTTCCGGTAAGGGTAAACCTTTTTTTAGAACCGGAGTTAGTCTTCATCTTTGGCATCTTACTTGTTTTTAAAATTATTAAATATATAATGGTGACGCACTATACCTGCGCGCCACGCACTCATTCTTTTTTATTCTTCCTCGCCTGCTTCCGGCTTTTCAGCCTTTTGCCCCGGAGTTACCGGTTTGGAAACTGAAGGCTTCTTAGGCGCTTCTTTCTTCTTCGGAGAGAGCTGGATTGTCATACGCTTTCCTTCCAGTACCGGCATCTGATCCACCTTTGCATAATCCTCGAGATCGTTGGCAAAACGAAGCAGCAACACTTCACCTTGTTCCTTGAAAAGGATGGAACGCCCCTTAAAGAATACATAAGCCTTTACCTTATCCCCGTCTTCCAGAAAGCCTCTGGCATGTTTCAGCTTAAAGTTGTAATCATGATCGTCAGTCTGAGGTCCGAAACGGATTTCCTTCACGTTCACTTTAACCTGCTTCGCTTTCTGCTCCTTCTGACGTTTCTTTAATTGATAAAGAAATTTAGAGTAATCAATAATACGACAAACAGGAGGTTGAGCATTGGGGGAAATTTCAACTAAATCCAGTTCTTTCTCTTCGGCCATTTTCAAGGCCTGAAAGATAGGATATACTTTCGGTTCAATCTCGTCGCCCACGATGCGGACTTCTTTGGCACGAATCTGTTCATTGATTCTATATTGCCCTTTTAAAGTGTCATTCTTCATTAAAAACGTTTACTTCCTAGTTTGATTTTTTATTGTTCTACTAAATATTTATCATGAAACGGCTGCAAAGTTACCATTTATTTATCATATTCTGAACTTCTTCGTTCAAAATTTTAGCAAATTCTTCATATTTCATGGTTCCTTTGTCGCCTTCCCCTTGTCTGCGAACAGAAACTTCACCATTTTCAGCTTCTTTTTCACCTACAATCAGCATATAAGGAATGCGTTTCATTTCATTGTCACGGATCTTACGCCCGATCTTTTCGTTGCGGTCGTCCACAATAGCGCGAATCTCATGCATTTTCAGATACATCTTCACCTGTTCCGCATACTCATTGAACTTCTCACTGATCGGCAGGATAGCCACCTGATCCGGAGTCAGCCACAACGGGAACTTACCGGCAGTGTGTTCGATCAGTACGGCAACAAAGCGTTCCATTGATCCGAACGGTGCGCGGTGAATCATTACCGGACGGTGTTTCTGGTTGTCAGAGCCCATATATTCCAGTTCAAAACGTTCCGGTAAGTTATAGTCTACCTGAATCGTTCCCAGCTGCCAACGGCGACCGATAGCATCTTTTACCATAAAGTCGAGCTTAGGACCATAGAAAGCGGCTTCACCGTACTCAATCTTCGCCGGCAGACCTTTTTCCTCACAAGCTTCGATAATAGCCTGTTCAGCTTTCTCCCAGTTGTCGTCGCTACCGATATATTTTTCACGGTTCACTTTATCACGGAGTGATATCTGAGCCTCGAAGTTCTGGAAATTCATTGAACGGAACACGATAGAAATGATATCCATCACACGGAGGAACTCATCTTTCACCTGATCCGGACGGCAGAAAATATGCGCGTCATCCTGAGTAAAGCTGCGTACACGAGTTAAACCGTGAAGCTCACCACTTTGTTCATAGCGGCATACCGTACCGAATTCTGCGATACGCAACGGAAGATCCTTGTACGAACGCGGGAAATTCTTGTATATCTCGCAGTGATGCGGACAGTTCATGGGTTTCAGGAAGTACTCCTCTCCTTCTTCCGGAGTATGAATCGGTTGGAAAGCATCCTTACCATATTTTGCATAGTGGCCGGAAGTTACATACAACAGCTTGTTGCCGATTGGCGGAGTAATTACTTCCTGGTAGTCATAGCGTGTCTGGATACGACGCAGGAATTCCTGCAGGCGCAGACGCAGCGCAGTACCTTTCGGCAACCACATCGGAAGTCCCTTACCTACCGTTTCGGAGAACATAAACAGTTGCATTTCCTTACCGATCTTACGGTGGTCACGCTTCTTGGCTTCTTCCAGTAATACCAGATATTCATCCAGCATTTTCTTTTTCGGGAATGTAATACCATAGATACGGGTCAGCATCTTACGGTCTTCGTGACCGCGCCAGTAAGCACCGGCTACTGTTGTCAGCTTGATAGCCTTGATCGGCGCAGTCGTCATCAAGTGAGGACCACGGCAAAGGTCAGTAAATGCACCCTGAGTGTAAGTGGTAATATGTCCGTCTTCCAGTTCGGAGATCAACTCACATTTATACGTTTCGCCACGGTCGCCGAACATTTTCAGAGCGTCCGTCTTCGAAATGCTTTCTCTGACTACCGCTTCTTTCTTTGCCGACAATTCAAGCATCTTCGCCTCGATAGCAGGCAGGTCACTTTCTTTAATCACGGCTTCTCCCGGGTCTACATCATAGTAGAAACCGTTTTCGATAGCCGGTCCGATACCAAACTGGATACCCGGATAAAGTTCCTGCAAAGCTTCAGCCAGCAAGTGAGCGCTTGTGTGCCAAAATGCATGTTTACCTTCCTCATCATCCCATTTATAAAGTACGAAATCAGCATCTTCATTAATAGGACGTCCTAAATCATAAGTCTCGCCGTTCACACCACATGCCAGCACATCCTGTGCCAAACGTGAACTGATACTTTCTGCAATCTGTAAACCGTTCACTCCTTCGTTATACTCACGAACGGAGCCATCGGGAAATGTTATCTTTATCATAATATGATGATGTTATATTTTCATAATTAGCACGCAAAAGTAACGAAATCTTTTGAGTTTTCTATTTTTTATCAAAAAAATGTTATTCTGCCTGTTCTGTGAAACGTTTGATCACGTTGTAAGCAGAAACAACTCCCAGTTCGCCGGCTTTGCTCAAATCAGAGATTCCCGCCTTATTGTTACCCAAGAAAATATGCGTAAGCCCCCGGTTGAAATAAGCGTCCGCAAAGTCCGGAGCCAGCTGAATCGCCTTATCATAGTCGACAATCGCAGCCCGGTAATCCTTCAGCATAGCCGCTACATTGGCACGATTATAATAAGCGTAAACAAAGTCCGGAGCCAGCGTGATCACCTTGTCCAAGTCTTTTCTGACCACTTCATAATCCACCGCACTCACTTCCTTGGCAGCACCGCCACTCGGCAAGTCCGCTTCGGCAGCCTGTTCAGCCTTCTGATATTCCAGTTGCTTACAACGAATCAGCGAGCGCATGAAATAGGCCGGGAAGAAATCACCGTCCAGCAATATAGCCTGAGTCAGATCGGCAACCGCACTGGAGAAGTCCTGCACCAGATAAAAATCAATGGCACGGGCAAAACGCTTCGGAGCACTTTTGTCATCGGCTACAATAGCCGAGGTGTGCGTGTCTATCAAGGCAAAATGGAATTTCACCTGTTCTTCTGTCAGCGGAGCTTCCATATTGGTGATACGGATACGCTTCGGCAGTACATTCGACAGATTCAAATCTTCGATAAACTTGTGGAAATTCACCGAACGCTTCACTTCACTCGACTTCTCATAATAAGTCAGAGCAAACATCGGCTCCAGTTTAATGTTCACATTCTTATCCTGTACCCGTCCGCGGTAATCACTTGTATAGCGCTGGTCAGCTTCAGAATCATCGGCAATCACAATCTTACGATAGTTGTTCATGTTCTTATCAGACTTCTTACGAGTTTTTCCTTCCTCGCCTTCGTCTCCATTCTCGCCGTTCTGATTCTCCTTGTCCTTATTCTGGGCAACGTCTTTGTCCGCTACTCCATTCTGCTTGTCAAGCTGCGCCTTCAGCAGTTTAAAGTCATCCTGTTCCGCCCCCTTCTTGTCGCCGATCTTCTTGCGGGCTTCCGCACGATGATAATATCCTGCGAGGAAGTTCGGATACTGGTCGATAACTGTCGTATAGTCCTTGATAGCCCCACGGTAATCTCCCGTCTGTGCACGAAGCAACGCACGGTTGAAGATAGCCATCATATTATCCGGTTCCATCTGGATCACAAAATCGAAGTCTTCGATGGCACGGTTATCATCCCCGACACGGGCACGGAGCAAACCACGGTTATAATGTCCGATAAAGTTGTTCGGATCAATATCCAAAGCCAGATCATAATCGCTCATGGCCCCTCTCAGATTATTCTGATGAAATCTGGCCAAAGCACGATTAATATAATTTCCCGCATTCTTCGCGCTCAGATGAATCGCACGGTCCAAATCCGCTTCCGCCTCTGCATAGTTCGCCTGCTGCAAGCGGACGATAGCTCTTGCCGACCAGGCATCCGGATCATACTTATCCAGTTCGAGAGCCGTATTAAAGTCCTTCAATGCCGCAACCGTATCCTTCTGCTGCAAAGAGACCTCTCCCCTCATCAGATAAGCACGTGTATATCGCGGAGAAACCTTCAGCAAGCTTTCCAAATCCTCCTTTGCCGCATCGTAATCCTTTTTCTGAATATGAGATAAGGTCAGATTATGCCACAAAGTGATATTTTCGGGATCATAGTGCAATGCTTTCTGATAATCTTCGATCGCTCCGTCAAATTTATTCTGACGAATCCGCGCCAATCCACGAACCTGATATGCCCCTACAACAAACGGATTCCGCTTGATTGCTTCATTACAATCCGCTTCCGCTCCCTGGTAATCTTCCAGGTTCACCTTTGCCAGCGCCCTGAAAAAATAGGGCTCATACAAATAGGGCTTCGCGTTAATTACCTGGTTGAAATACTGAATAGATAGCACATAGTCCTCAAAATACAATGCATTGCGGGCGATAGTCATCACCCGCTCTGTATTAATCTGAGCACAAACCAGTGTGGGGAACAGCAATAAAACTGTTAGTATTCTTTTTATCATTGATATTTTATGCTTGTAAACGAAACAAAAATAATGCTTTTCGCTTACTTAACAGGGATATAAACGTTTTTTATCTTTATTTCACCTGTTTCATCTTATATGAACTACGTGCTTTTCCTTTCAGCATCGTATTTAATTTTCCTCTTATCATTTGTTTGCGTAGCGGAGAAAGGTGGTCGATAAACATCTTTCCGTCCAAATGGTCGAACTCATGCTGCATCACCCTTGCCAGATAGCCTTCCACCACCTCATCGTGCTCCACGAAGTTCTCGTCCATGTATTTCACACGGATCTTATCCCCTCTTTTCACAGCCTCATGAATACCGGGCAGACTCAGGCAGCCTTCTTCCATACTGACTTCTTCGCCACCTACTTCGATGATATGAGGATTGATATATGCTTTATTAAAATCCTTAAATTCCGGATAGTCCTCCGAAAGCGGATCTAAGGTAATTGTAACGACACGGATCGGCAGTCCGATCTGCGGAGCAGCCAGTCCCACGCCATCTGCATGCACCATTGTTTCAAACATATTTGCAATCAGCTCTTTCAGGTTCGGATACTCCGGGGTTATGTCCTCTGCCACCTTTCTCAGAACAGGCTGGCCATATACATAAATTGGTAAAATCATATTTTTATACTCTGCTAAAAAATTAAATTATTCTCTGTCTTATTATTAAAAACGTTTACTCTCCAAATATGTTTGCAGAATAATAGTCGCGCTTATCTCATCCACCAGTGCTTTATTCTGCCGGTCCTTCTTTTTCAGCCCCGCCTCCAGCATGGTGCGATGCGCGAGAACGGACGTAAAACGCTCGTCCACATATTCTACAGGAAGCTCCGGAAAGCGTTTCTTCAATGAACGGACAAAGGGTTCGATGTTCTTCATATTTTCCGACGCTTCATTATTCATCTGTTTGGGCAATCCTATGATGATCCGCTCTACCGGTTCCTTTGCCACGTACTCACCGATAAAATTCAAAAGTTCGTGTGTAGGCACCGTGGTCAGTCCGTTTGCAATCAGTTGCAACGTATCGCTTACGGCTATTCCCGTACGCTTCCTTCCATAATCTATAGCTACTATTCTGCTCATGGGGTACAAAAATACAAAAAAGACGCTTCCCGCGAAAGGAAACGTCTTTTTTATTCTATTATTTCAAATCTGGATTATTCTTCCACGATAGCAACACGGCTCAACTTAGCGTCGTCGTAGAACATATTGCCTACACCACCCTTGTAATCAACCTTCAGTTGAGAAGCAGGTACACCAAATTCGTTTACCATCAAGTCACGTACAGCTTCAGCTCTCTTCTTGCTCAACTTCATGTTGTATTCAGCAGAACCGGTACCCTTGTCAGCATATCCTGTAACAGTAAATGTCTTTTCCGGATTAGCCTTGATACCCTTAGCCATAGCTTCGATGTTCATGTATTCTCTCTTGCTGATGTTGCTCTTGCCAATGTTGAATACAACTACCAGACGCGGAACGAAACCGCCTTCTTTCTTCACGATAACTTCCGGCTTCTTGTTGCGTGCTTCAACCAGGTCACGTTTCAGAGATTCGTTTTCACTCTTCAGAGAGTTCATTCTGTTTCTCATGTCGTCCAACTGGCTTTCCGGTACCATCGGTACAGTAGGAACAGCGTTGAATCCGCGTTTCTTGAATTTGTAAGTTACACCCACAGTTACACCGGCCATACCTTCTTTAGAAGTTCCGCCGAATGCATCCTTCATCAAAAGGCCACGCAATTCAAGGTTGATATCCCAAGCGTCCGATACACGGAAACGGTTGATCAAACCAGCGTTGATACCCAAGTTTTGCTGATGAGGTTCTGACCAGGAAAGAGCCACACCCGCACCTACATAAGGAATGAATGAGTAAAGACGGTCTTCGTTGTAACCGCAGAACATGTTAGAAAGGTTGAAAAGAACATCACCGTGGAAATTAGCCATGTTCCATTTCTGCTTGTAGTAGCCATTAGAGTAAGTACCACCCTTTGTATACAAGGTACTAGCGCTGGGAGCAGCTCCCTTAGCTTGAAGACCATTGTATGCTACACGCAATCCGATACCCGGAGTAAACCATTTACCTACGGCAATATCAAGTGCCGGAGCAATACGTTTTCCGAAATCCGCTTTACCGTCGTTGTCGCCAAAGTACATTTGACCACCAACGCCACCACTAATGAACCAATTGGCCCCAAAACGATTAGTTTCTACAGTGTAGGCTTTACCTTCTGTTTTTCCTTTTTCCTGAGCAGACAGGCACACAGAAGCCCCTACCATTAAAATAAACAATAAACCCTTTTTCATCTCAATTTATTTTAGTAAATAATATAATGCAGTTTGTGTTACGCTATAACAACAACTCTACAGGCTCTAAATCTTAAAACTAAAGAGATATAAATCTCCACCCTTTTTCTATAAATTTAGTGCAAATATAGATATTTATTGTAATACACGCAAAAAAACTCGTAAAAAAACATTTCCCCATGATATTTATATGAGATGATAAAAGTGTTAGATAGGCTACAGCCGTCTTAGCCAACATTTTTGAAAGAAAAACAAAAGCAAAAAAAATAACCAATGATATCGATTATCACTGGTTATCCTTCCTTTTTCCGTTACATTATCAATATACCAGTTTTACATTATCCACCCATAATGAATTTCCGGGTGAGCCGATGTAAGCTCCGCCGTGGCTGGCTGTAAACTGAATATACAGGTGAGTCGGTTCGTCATTTTCATCTCCCCATCCTACTTCATGGATAGGCACACTCTCACCTTTACTGTTGACTGTATAGTTCTCCGTCACCTGCAGACGCATCATATGAGGTTTATATTCGGGACGGCTGGTGATGTCTCCATACATAATTTCATACGTGGCATTATTCTTCCAGTCAGTAGAGTGATAGTAATAAGTCACCAACGTTCCGATGCGCTTGGCATAAACATTTCCGTCGGCATCTTCCCAGCGTTTCTGCAAAAATAAAATAGCAGCCGGATAATCCTTGCCCGCTACATCTGTAATTTTACTGAAACCGGTAGCACGGATACGGTTTTCCCTGCCGGACATCTTCACTTTATAGTCAAACTGGAGAGCGACCGGTTTCTTTGTAAACGGAATCCCGGTCTGCAGCATTTTCTGCGGGTTCTTGGTGCCCTTGATCGGTTCGTGCACAGATCCCGTAAAGATAGAGCCGGCGGCCAATACGGTAATATTGACAAGTCCCAATACCTTCACACTTTCCATACGTGTATCCAGACGCGCGCAGTAACCATCTCCCCGCTTTTCCGGGAAAACCGACGTATTCGTTTTGGTAATACCCGCTACTTTCGCCATCACGTTTGATGTCGCCCACGGCGAGCCACCCATATTCTTATACACCTGATCTCCCTTGACCACACTCGTCGGACCTATCGCATATACATTCTTCGTATTTCCCCCGATAATCCCCGACTCTTTTATCTGGCGGTCCACCCACTGGTCCATATCCCCGAAGGGGACCATTTCCACTTTAGGCTGCGCCATCAAAGACAAGGAAGAAAAAAATGCAACGAAGCCTGTCAGAAACAGGCGATGAACCATTTTCTTAATCATCAATACTTATCCTTTCTTTTATAAATTATAATCCCATTGTTTCAAAGCAAAATCCCAGTTTTCTTCTACCAATCGAATTGTCCGGTCGTCATATTTATATTTATTCTTCTTGTATCCCTTCTTGCCGCCGACATATTTCGCGATATCTCCTTGTGCTTCGGCGAAGCCGGGGATAGAAAGTGACTGATAAATATTCTCCGTCATTCCCATCGCGTCCGCTTCGAAGTCTTCAAACTTCACTTCGATCAGGTTGCCTTCGGGAATGTATTTCTTATCCGATTCATACTTATGATACAGCTTTGCATAGATAGAAAGGATATTCTCCTCCAATTGTTCATTGCTGATATCTTCCAGTTTCAGGGGCTGGATGGTATTTGTAAAGAAACTGCGTGTAGATTCAAATACCGTATACGGGTTACGCATCAGGTAGATAAACTTGGCGTTCGGGAACATTTTCACCAGTTCTTTCACCCTGCCCGTATGAGGAGGGTTCTTGCTGAGAAATTGCGTACCCTTGGTGTTCCACAAGGAAATCTTGATCAATTTCGTGAATACCTCTTCAAATACTTTCAGTTCCTCGTCGCTGATATCATCAAACAGCAGATACTTGTCCGCATATTCCTGTTGATATTTAGGCAGGAACCAGAAGTTATAATAGGTATAAGGCATCATGTTCGACAAGGCAAACTCTTCCTCCTGAGGAAGATCCACAGCCAGTTCCATATTATCAGTCGGACGTTTGTCCGGCATCAGCCAGCTCATATTCTTCTTGAAGAAAGGCTGTCCCCACATCATCAGATGCGGGAATACGGTCTGGTAAGTCGTATTATAGCCAAAATGCTTATCGCAAGAAAATACGTTATGTACAAAAGTCGTTCCACTCCGCCAATGTCCCAGAATGAATACCGGATCATGTTCGAGCGGTTGATTTGCCAGCAACTTTTCGTAACGTCTATCCTGCAATGCGGCCAGCGGAGAAAGCAGGCGGCACACCGCTTTAGTCAACCGATATTTCCCTTTATAAGCAGCATCAATATCACGACCGGCAGTGATCGCCTTAAACGTTTTCCAGTCGGCACCTACCAACGTATTAATCGGAAGTTTATTAAATTCTAGTAATCCCATCGTTCTACATTTTATTTAATCACTTTTATGGAGAGTCCCTGGCGTTCCAGTTCCTTCACGGCTTTCTCTATGGCAGCGTGATGTTCCGGGGCGATGTCCAGTTTCGTCAGATCCAGTACGGGGATATCGTCTGTGGCGGCCATATCTTTCATTTCTACCCGGTCGATAATCATACCTACGGCAGAAGTATTGTTCGTAATCGGATCGATCAGAATAAACGAACCGCAAGATTTATTTTTCTGATAAGGATCAAAGAAAAGCTCCTTGGCAGTAGTCAGCACAACGCGGGCGATCTGATTGAGCTGCAATGGCAAATTGTCCTTTGTCAGTTGTCCATTGTCAATGGAAAGATGCTCCATCGTGTTGACATCCACTTTGTATTTGATCGCGTCGATACGGGTACGGCTTAAGTTGGTCGTCTGCTTGATAAAGAAGGATTTATTGATATCCATCGGTTCTTCATCCATCCATACCATCATTGCTTCAAAGTTACGGTCGATCACCGGCAGGTTATCCGGGTGCACCAGCATTTCACCGCGGGAGACATCGATCTCGTCCTCCAGTGTCAGCGTAACCGACTGCGGCGGGAAAGCATACTCCAGTTCGCCGTCATACGTCACGATGCTCTTCACTTTGGAAGTCTTTCCGGAAGGCAGTGCCATGACTGTATCTCCTTTGCGTACGATACCCGATGCTACTTTACCACAGAAGCCGCGGAAATCAAGATTCGGGCGCAGCACATACTGTACGGGAAAACGGAAATCCGTGAAGTTATGGTCATTATCGATCTGTACTGTTTCGAGGAAGTCCAGCAAAGAGATTCCTTTATACCACGGCGTACGTTCGGACTTGTCTACTACGTTATCTCCGTCCAGTGCAGAAAGAGGAATACAGTTCACATCCGGAATACCCAATGGTTCTACAAACTTCTTGTATTCCGCTACGATTTCATTGAACCGTTCTTCAGAAAAGTCCACCAGGTCCATCTTATTGACAGCCAGCACCACATGTTTAATACCCAGCAAAGATACCAGAAAAGTATGGCGACGTGTCTGAGTGATGACACCGGTGCGGGCATCTACCAGAATAATTGCCAGATTGGCCGTAGAGCCACCGGTAATCATATTACGTGTATACTGTTCGTGTCCCGGAGTATCCGCAATGATAAATTTACGGCCATTGGTAGAGAAGTAACGGTAAGCCACGTCAATCGTGATTCCCTGTTCACGCTCCGCTTTCAAGCCATCGAGCAACAAAGCATAGTCTATATGTTCGCCTGCATTCCCTACGCGCTTACTGTCACGTTCCAATGCATCCAGCTGATCTTCGTACAGTTTCTTACTGTCGAACAACAGACGTCCGATCAAAGTCGATTTTCCGTCATCTACCGAACCGGCGGTCAACAGTCTCAGCAAGTCCTTCTGTTCATCTTTGTCCAGAAAAGCCTTTATATCCAGCTTATTATCCATTTCCATTTTTAGTCTCTGATTTTTAATTGCTTAAAAGTACCCTTCACGTTTCTTCTGCTCCATACTTCCTTCCTGATCGAAGTCGATCACACGGGTAGTACGCTCGCTCTTGGTAGTTGTCATCATCTCTTCCACGATCTCTTCAATGGTAGCCGCACTGCTCTCTACCGCGCCTGTCAACGGCCAGCAGCCCAATGTACGGAAACGCACCATCTTCATCTCGATCTGGTCACGGTATTTTTCCGGCAGACGTTCATCATCCGCCATAATGATATTACCATCCAGATTGATCACAGGACGCTCTTTAGCATAATATAGCGGAACAATCGGGATATTCTCCAGGCGAATATATTGCCAGATATCCAGTTCCGTCCAGTTACTGATCGGGAACACACGGATACTTTCTCCCTTGTGCACACGGGCGTTGTAGATATCCCACAATTCAGGACGCTGATTTTTCGGGTCCCACTGGTGGAATTTATCACGGAAAGAGAAGATACGTTCCTTGGCACGCGATTTCTCTTCGTCACGACGAGCGCCGCCGAATGCGGCATCAAATTTATATTTATCCAGCGCATGCAGCAATGCCTGCGTCTTCATCAGGTCCGTATGTACCTTGCTTCCATGCGTGAAAGGTCCTACCCCTGCATGAAACGCTTCCATATTACTTTCCACAATCAGGTTCCAGCCATATTTTTTGGCATATTCGTCGCGGAACTGGATCATTTCCTTAAACTTCCACTTCGAATCGATATGCATCAACGGGAAGGGAACTTTTCCCGGATAAAACGCTTTTTCAGCCAAGCGCACCATCACCGAAGAATCTTTTCCGATGCTGTACAGCATCACCGGATTCTCAAATTCCGCCGCCACCTCGCGGATGATATGAATTGACTCGGCTTCGAGTTCTTTCAAATGGCTCAGTTTATATTCTTCCATCTTTTTTGAAATTTCTTCATTTATTTCTTTTCTATTTTCGGCAACACCATCTCCAACAGACGATTGACCGACTCTTCCAGACTCAGCTTCGAAGTATCCAATGACAACGCCGGATGTTCGGGCACTTCAAACGGTGCAGAAATTCCGGTGAAATTCTGAATTTCCCCTCTGCGTGCCTTGGCATACAGCCCTTTCACATCCCGCTTTTCGCATTCTTCCAGCGGAGTACTTACGAAAACTTCCAGAAAATCATCCTTTCCGATAATATTCGCCGCCATTTCACGGATATCATTATTAGGGCTGATAAATGCCGCAATCGTAATGATACCGCTGTCCAGAAACAGTTTAGAGACTTCGGCGATACGACGGATGTTCTCCACACGGTCGGTTTCGGAGAAGCCCAGATTGTTATTGATACCGCTGCGGATATTGTCGCCGTCCAGAATACGGCAAAGCAATCCGCGCTTATGGAGCTCGCGTTCCAATGCAATCGCAATCGTGCTTTTTCCCGATCCGCTCAGACCTGTAAACCAGATCATCACGCTGTGCTGTCCCAGAAGTTCTTCTTTGTCCTTCCGCGTCATCATGCGGTCAAAGATCGGATATATATGATTCTTTTCTTCCATTTATAAATTATGTTTATTTAAAAGTTCCAGATCAACGGGATCAGGATAACAGAGATTAAGAAAGTGATAATATTGAGCGGCAGACCGATACGGACAAAATCCGTAAACTTGTAGTTGCCGATACCCTGCACAATCAAATTCGTCTGATAACCGATCGGTGTGGAAAAGCTGGCAGAGGCAGCCATACAGATCACGACGAAGAAAGGAGTCGGACTTACGCCCAACTGTGCCGAGATAGACAGTGCCAAGGGGAATGCCAGAGCCGCTGCCGCATTGTTCGTGATCAGTTCCGTAAATAAATTCGTGATGACAAACAATATAGCAAGTAATACATGCGGTCCGTAATCGTCACTCAAACCGATGATAAATCCTGCCACACAATCGGCCACACCGGAGTTCACCATAGCCTTACTGATGGCAAACGCGCAGGCAATCGTAATCAGAATATCCCACGAAATATATTTGGTATATTTACGGGCGGGGAAAATATTGGTCCACGCCATGATAATAGTAGTAATGCAGACAAAGAAAAACATATCCAGCTTGATATCGGGAAACATCTCTTTGGTTGCCGGCAGTTCGCCCACCGTAGCACCGACAATCATCAGTACCAGCAAGATCAGCGCCAGCCAGCGCTTCTTCTTTCCCGAAGTATCCGGATCATTGCCGTTGGTAAGCAGCACGAATACCGAAGATTCTCCCCAAGTCGGGATAAACGTATCATCCGCCATCACCACAAGCGTATCACCCTCACGGAGCACTACATCCTCCAGATGATTGACATAGCGCTGACCGTTACGTGTTTTGATCTCTTTCACTTCCGCACCATAGTGACGCTGGAAATTGAAATCACTCAGTTTCTTGTTGATACCGGGGAAACGGGCTCCCAATACAGCTTCTACACGATGCAGCTTCTCTCCTTCCTCCACTTCTTCATCGGGCACAGCCGTATCCGGACGTGCATCGGGCAAGAGCCGTTTGGAGAAAATGAAAAGATATATGATACCGGCAATGGCAATGAAGATGCCGACCTTTCCCAGTTCGAACATGGTGAAGCCTTCATAACCGGCTTCCAGAATCATACCGTGCACAACCAGATTGGTAGAAGTACCGATCAGCGTACAGATACCACCCAGAATGGTCACATAAGAAAGAGGAATCAGGAACTTGGTGGCCGGAAGCTTTACCGATTTCGCCCAATGCTTGATGATCGGGGCAAAGATGACTACAACCGGAGTATTATTCAGAAAAGCAGAAATGAATGCTACCGAGGGCAGAATACGCAACTGTGCCTTAAACACCGTCGTTTTTCCCTGCGGAAGCAGTTTTTTGATCACCTGCCCCAATGTACCCGACTGACGGATACCCTCACTTACCAGGAACAACAGGGCAACGGTAATCATCCCTTTATTACTGAAGCCTTCGAGCATTTCTTTCGGAGTCAGAATGCCGGCACACAGGAATAAAACCACTACCGAAAAGAGCACCATGCCCGGTCGCATCTTATCTGCGATCAGGGCAGCCATCATTCCTAATAAGGATAATAGTACAAATACAATTTCGAATGTCATATAAACATTAATTAGTGTTCTCTTTTTGCTTCAACAATAAACCACGGATTCAGCAGATCCTCTTTGTTGTATCGCAAAGGTTCCTCTTTTCCAGCCTGATACACTTCCATTCCCGCGGCACGGGCTATCGCATGTCCGGCAGCCGTATCCCACTCCATCGTCGGAGCAAAACGCGGATAGACATCCGCCTTTCCTTCGGCAACCAGGCAGATTTTAATAGAACTTCCGCTCGATATCAGTTCCACACTGCCGTGTTTCTTTTTTAAGTCTGCAATATATGTTTCTGTTTCAGGCGTCAGGTGCGAACGGGAAGCGACAGCAATAAAATGGTCGCGCGCATCCGCCAATGGCATCCGTTCCGATTTCCCAATCATCTGTTGCAGGGTCACTCCCCCGTCTTCCAGACCGACAATGCCGGAACACTTATAGGCACCTGTCCCTTCCACTGCAAAATAAAGTTCTTTTTTTACGGGCACGTAAATAACACCCATTACAGGTACAGCATTCTTCACCAAAGCTATATTTACCGTAAATTCTCCGTTACGCTTGATGAACTCCTTCGTTCCGTCCAGCGGGTCTACAATCCATAAAGTATCCCAATCACGCCGCACCGCATAGTCCATATGCTTTCCTTCTTCACTAAGAACCGGAAAAGGAGTTTCATTCAAAATGGCAACAATCGCCTCATGGGCTTTTCTGTCTGCTATCGTTAAGGGAGAGTTATCCGCCTTCCTCTCTATTTCAAAATCCGACTTCGGATCTTCATAGATAGAAAGGATTTTTTCACCTGCTTTCAACGCTGCATCGATAGCAGCCATTACATATTTCTGTTCCATTCAATTTCATTATTAAAACCTCTTTTACACTAAGGCAATAAATCCTCCAAGATAAGAGTTGACAAAAGTAAAAACTTTCTTTGCTATAAAAGTTTCCCACCTGCTATTTATAACTTCTTTTAGTAGAATGATAAAAATTTCTAAAAAACGAATTTACATTGTGCAACAAAAAAGCAGTAACTTCCCAGTTACCGCCTTCTTATTTCGGGAAAATAGTTCATTCATCCCGATATATATTACCAAAAAGAAATCAATAAATGCGATACAGCAACCAAGCTCCCTGGAAGTCTGTGCGACTCGGGTATTTAGCCTTGAATGCATTACGTGCATCGATAGCAGCCGCTTTATCAGCGAATGAGCTTACAATCACACGGTACATTGCTTTTTCTGCATTGAACGCAATTGTAGCGTTGTAACCCTGACCGTCCAACCAGTCTTTCAAGCCTTCCGCATTTGCCTTCACGCCAAAGCTGCCCACTACTACGCTGTAATCTTTCAGTCCGTCCGTTCCGGAAACAACTGTAACCTTTTCCTGACGAACGCCGGTTGTATCTGTAGCCTTAGGTGTTGTCACAGGAGCTGCAACTACTGGAGTCACTTCTACCGGAGCTTCCACCTGCGGTTCTGCCAATTCTTGCTGTTTTGCTTTCTCGTAAGCTTTTTTATAGGCGCTCTCACTGGATTTACAAGATGCAAACGCAAGCACCATGCATACTCCCATTCCTAATACGACCAATTTTTTCATATCCAATACTCTGTATTTAATTAATAATTCAATAATCTTGTTCGTTCACATTTAGTTTTCGGGCAACAAAATAATAGAAATTTTATCATCCGGCAAAGAAATCCGGCGAAAAAACGTCTATTCTGCCTTCTTCTTATAAGAAATAGTGCCTGTTGCCTGATAAGTTGGCATCAAAAGCACCTCTGCAATCTGAATATGCGCGGGAGCCGAAGCTGCATAATACACCGTTTCGGCCACATCGTCTCCGGTCAGCGGACGTATCCCTTTGTAAAAATTGTCAGCCGCCTGCTTGTCGCCACGATAACGTACTACTGTAAAGTTTGTTTCTACCATGCCCGGTTTGATATTCGTCACCCGCAGCGGAGTATCCACCAAGTCTATCCGGAGTCCGTCCGAAAGTGCCTTCACGGCAGCTTTGGTAGCACAGTAAACACTGCCTCCGGGATAAGCGGCATCTCCGGCGATAGAGCCTATATTAATAATGTGTCCGCGTCCGCGCTCCACCATGCCGGGAACAACCAGGCGCGTCATGGCCAGCAGACCTCTTATATTCGTATCGATCATGATATCCCATTCATCCAGACTGCCTTCGAACTCCTTGTCTACTCCGATCACCAGTCCGGCATTATTCACCAATACATCGATCGATTTCCATTCTTCCGGCAATGCTTCCAATGCGGCAGCAGCCTGTTTCCGGTCGCGGACGTCAAAAGGCAGCACACAGACCTGTACTCCATATGCCTTTTCCAGCTCCTCCTTCAGTTCTTCCAGCTTCGAAACGGTGCGGGCATTCAAAATCAGGTTCCATCCTTCCTTCGCAAATTTGCGCGCGCATCCCTGCCCTATTCCGCTGCTTGCTCCGGTTATAAAAACAATCTTTGCTTTCATTATGTTCTGAATTACAATATTGAATGACAAAAGTACGCCTTAAGTCCCATTTGTTAGTCCAAAAGTCTAGTTAAATAAGATTAAACCATAAAAGAAATCAAGAATGATAAAAAGAGAGTACTTTTTTCTTGCTTTTGCGAACAACCTTTTAAGAAAAATGTTATATTTGTTGTATCATAATCATTTTAAACAGTATAAATTATGAAAGGATTAAATGTATTAGCAGCTTTTTTGGGTGGTGCAGCCGTAGGCGCAGCCCTTGGTATTTTGTTTGCTCCTGAAAAAGGAGAAGATACCCGTCACAAGATCGCAGAAATTCTTCGTAAAAAAGGAATCAAGCTGAATCGCAACGAGATGGATAATCTCGTTGATGAAATTGCAGCTGAAATTAAAGGAGAAATAGGAGAATAAGTAAGTAAAGGACTAAAACAGAGCGACCATGTTTGCAGACGATAAGAGTATTGAGAACTTTCAACAGTTGTTTTTTGAGTTCAAAAAGTATCTGGAACTTCAGAAGGAATACACCAAATTAGAATTGACGGAGAAGTTAACCATACTTCTTTCTACGTTGATCATGATTGTAGTACTTATTATCCTCGGCATGGTGGCCCTGTTTTATCTGTTATTTGCTCTGGCTTATGTACTGGAGCCTTTAGTAGGCGGACTCATGGTAAGTTTCGCCATTATAGCCGGTATCAATGTCCTGATTATGGCTTTAGTCATTATTTTCCGCAAGCAGCTTATCATCTCTCCCATGGTAAACTTCCTCGCCAACTTATTTTTAAACGATTCAAAATAATTTAAGTTATGAGTGCGCAAACACCTGCCAAAATTACATTAGAAGAGATTACTCAACGCAAAAAGAAGCTCTTGAACGAGATTCATGCCCAGAAACGAGCCATGACAGCTACCACCCGTGAGATATTCGCTCCGCTTGCGCCCGCCACCAATAAGGCGGATTCGCTCATGCGTTCGTTCAATACCGGTATGGCTATCTTTGACGGAGTAGTGATGGGCATCAAGATCATGAAGAAAATACGCGCCTACTTCCGGAAGCTGAGATAACATTCAGGGTAAGACAATCCAATCAGCCTCTTACCCCGTCCCATTTCATTACCACCATCCACTCTGCCGGCTGACTGTTTCCATAAGGCCGGTGAGGAACTGTACCAATCACCAAGTCACAATGGGCTGTCAATACCGTTTTCAGTTCCTTCAACAATACATTCAACAGAATTTCCAGATGTATCTCATCCATGATACAGTTCATCACGCGCACATATTGATAGAGGTGTAAGTCTTTCCCTTGCCGCATGGCACACACATCCCTTCTGGAAACATGTATTTCCGTCTCCAGAAAAGAGATGGATACTGACGGATCGACATTCATTAAACTCACTACCATATTTCCCAAAAACTCATAAGGTCCATGATTGTTTTCTTTTGTCATGTTTGCTCTTTGTTTAAATATTTATAAAAAATAGATTTATATTTGGTTATTCAACCTGTTTCAACCTATGAAACCGCCTCCAAATCCGTATTCTTTACCTTTGCACCCGTTATCCCGATAGCGGGTGCAAAAGTAATTCTAAAACTTCAAAATCAAATGAAAGTACTCGAAGAAATTAAAGTTTCCGTTTACGAAAACGTGTATTCTAAAAAACCAAAAGTCATGTCTTTTCTCGAAGTCATCTTTATGTGTATCCATCCGGTTTATGCCTCCATCATTCAGGCGATCCGGCGGTATCATCAGGAGGGAGACCATGAAGCGGCACAAAAAATAAAAAGCCAGCTCCCCTGCTTCACCCCTGCCGGCACTTTCGACGGAGCGCATGCCATCCGAAATTTCCGGCTGCCCAGTCACATTATCGGACTCGACTACGACCACGTTCCCAACCGGCTGGAGATCATCCGTCTTTGCGCTGCCGACCCTCATACCGTAGCTGCTCTGGAAAGCCCTACGGACGGCGTGAAAATCTTCGCCTATGTGGAAGGCATCGAAGGCCGTCACCGGGAAGGGCAGCTACTGGTCAGCCGTTACTACGACCAGCTGACCGGCCTTACCAGCGATCCCGCCTGTAAAGACGAAAGCCGCCTGTGTTATTTCACCTATTCACCGGACGGATACGTAGCCAGTCTTTATCAGTCATTCGTTCTGGAAGCGGCTGTGGAAACACAACCGTTCCAGCCGACAGCAGAAAACCTCCCCTCTCCTCCGCTACCGGCAAAAACAAGCGAAACTTCAGAGAACTTCTCGGAAGAGGAAGTCAGCTTATTCCTTTCGTCCTACATTTTCTTAAATCCATTGACTGCCGGGCAACGACACACCAATCTGTTTAAACTCGCCTGCGAAGCTTGCCGGAGAAGGTATTCGCAAGAAAGCATATTACGCGGGATTACGGTTTATTTTGAGCACTCCGACTTTCCCGCTCAGGAAATCAGGAGCATCCTACAATCTGGTTACCAAAAAGTTACCTCTGCCCCACATGTCTCCGCCTCTCCGCTTTGCTCTTCTCCTCATAAGGACAAAATGACAAAAGCGACATATAGCCCATCCGAAAACGTCTATGAAGCAGACGAAGCGTATTGGCAAGGCGAAGAATTCAGAAAAAAAACGCCCTGTTTTCCCAAGAGCGTGTACAAATATCTGCCCGATCTGCTGAACGAATGTATCCTCGAAGAGGAAGGTGATCGTGAACAGGATCTTTCCTTTCTCTCCAACCTCACCGCATTGAGTTCCGTACTGCCCGCCACATTCGGCATCTATAATCACAAAAAGTATTCGCCCCATTTCTACAGTTTCGGCATTGCCCCCGCCGGAAGCAACAAGAGCATTGCGCAAACAGGACGTTATCTGCTGGAAGAGGTCCACGACTGGATACTTTCCAATAGCGAACTTCAGCAGAAAATTTATAACCATAAATACACCCAATGGAAACTGGACTGTACTTATAAGAAAAAGGAACATAAAGAGTGTCCCGAAGAGCCGGAAAAACCGGCTTACAAAATGCTTTTTCTCCCTGCCACTACCAGCTACAGCCGTATGCAAATCCAGATGCGGGACAACGGCCCGCAAGGAAGCATCATCTTCGATACCGAGGCGCAGACGCTGGCTACAGCCAATCATCTGGATTGCGGTAACTTTGACGATATGCTCCGCAAGGCATTCGAGCATGAGAATATTGATTCCGCTTTCAAGATCAATGGCTTAACCCCCATTTATATCCGTTTTCCCATGCTTGCCATGTTCCTCACCGGCACCCCGAGTCAGATGGCTTCACTGATAGAGACTTCGGAAAAAGGACTTCCGAGCCGTATCATGCTCTACACTTTCCGCAGCATTCCGAAGTGGAAGCCCATGGGAGATGACAGTATCTCGCTCGAAGAGTCTTTCAAGCCGCTTGCCCATCGTGTTTTCGAACTTTATCATTTCTGTGAGAATCATCCTGTATTGTTTCACTTCAGCCGTTCTCAATGGGATTATCTGAATCATACGTTTTCCAAGCTGCTTGCCGAAGTGGTTCTGGAAGGTAACGATGACCTTCAGGCCGTAGTCAAGCGGTATGCCTGTCTTGTGATGCGCATCAGCATGATCCAGGCACGCATCCGCCAGTTCGAGGCGAATGATGGCGCACCGGATATCTATTGTAAGGATGTAGATTTCGAGCGCTCTCTCCAGATCGTTCTCTGCTGTTATGAACATAGCAGGCTATTATTGTCTTCCATGCCGTCTCCCCAGTTCCATCCGTTGAAAGATCCGAACAGTACACGAAAGTTCATCGGCGAGTTGCCGGAAACATTCACTACCGAAGAAGCAATACAGATTGGCGTAAAATACGATTTCAGCCGCCGCAAGATCAGCAGACTGTTGAAATCGCTCATTGACGTCAAAATCAATAAGATATCTCATGGGAAGTATCAGAAGATCTCATAAAATAGTCCTATCTGTCCTTTTGGTCCTTTTGTCCTTTTGAAGACTCCCTGAAAACATTGGGAAGTTTGAAAAAAACTTCTCAATGATCGGATGCAAACATTGGGAAGATTCAATACAATCTTCCCAATGTTTTTTCCTTTTATCAGTGCGTCTGTGTGCGTCACTGCACATCACGAGCACTTGCTCATGTAGTATCTTTGCTAAGTAATCGGTTACAGGTATTAAGTATTAAGTAATAAGTATTAAAAATTATGGCACAGAATTATGTTGTTATGGCTCGCAAGAACCTGTTGAAACCTAGTGAAGCACCCAAGTATTATGCAGTGGCACGCAGCGGACGTAAAGTTACCGTTAAGGAAGTCTGCAAGCGTATTACGGAACGTTCCTCGTACTCCAAAGGAGAGCTGGAAGGCTGTATCGGTGAGTTTCTGCTCGAAATCGTCAATGTACTGGATGAAGGAAATATCGTTCAGATGGGCGATCTGGGGAATTTCCGCATGAGTCTCAAGACGGCAACGGCTACCGCAACGGAGAAGGAATTCAAAGCATCGTGTATCGAGAAAGGTAAAGTGCTTTTCTATCCGGGAAGTGATCTCCGCAAGTTGTGTAAAACGCTGGACTTCGCACTGTATAAGAGTGACGGCAAAACTGATTCGGGAGACGAACCGCTGCCGGACGATGGAAAAGGCGGAAATACAGATGGCTCAGGTGACGACGAAGAAGCACCGGACCCGACCGTTTAATTGATTAATCATTAAAATTTAAATCGTATGAAAAAACAAGTTTGGAAGAATATTCTTCAGTTCATTGTGACAATTGCAACGTCTATCATTTCTGCTCTCGGAGTAACGTCCTGTGCGGCTCATCTGTAATACATCCGTATGGAAAGTTCTAAAGATGAGTATCTCCCCAGAGAGATTAAGTTGTTGGTGATTCATTGCAGCGCTACGCGCTGCAATGTTCGCTTCAGTGTAGAACAGCTTCGCGAATGTCATTTGCAACGGGGCTTTCTTGATATCGGTTACCATTTTTATATTACCCGTGACGGAGTTCTTCACCATTGCCGTCCCATCTCTGAGATGGGTGCTCATGTGCGTGGATTCAACAGGCATAGTATCGGAATCTGCTATGAAGGCGGACTGAATGAAGATGGCAAACCGGCGGATACAAGAACTGCCGCACAGCGTTTTGCCCTGATCGATCTGCTGACGATTCTCAGGCATCAGTATCCGGAGGCGCAGATAGCGGGACATTATCAGCTTAGTGCCTCGATTCATAAAGCATGTCCTTGCTTTGATCCGAGAAAGGAATATTCAGAGTTATAAAAAAACTGCGGGAGATAGCGAAAGTGCTGCCTCCCGTAGTCATTGTGATGAATAATAAAAGGATTTTGAGATTATAAATCTCCCGGCTTACCCAAATAGTAAGTAATCAACCTTACTTCCCGCACAGAAAAAGCTTTCGTTTTCGGATGAAAATCCGTAGAAAGTATCTCATCCATTAATGGCTGACATCTACGCATCCAACGACGAAGTTTATTTACTGAAGCGCGAACTGTTATATCAGGAAAATACATTTGGGCTAAGTCTTGTTTATTGTAGCATTTCACTACAAAATCTGGTTGATTCATTGTATCTTTATGCTTGGTTTATAAGCTATAAAGATACAAAATAAATCATCCTTTTTCAACGTTTTTTTCATATTTATTTCAAAATTACTAGTCTTTTCTTTCACTTTTGGTCTGACCATATCCATAGCCGTAACCATAACGTTTGCCATAGCCGTAGTGCTTACCGTACTTGCCGTAGCCGTAGTAATAACCGTATTTTCTCTTTTTCAAGTCCACACCGTTGATTACGGTACAAAGATTAGGAAGTTTCTTCTCAATAGACAACTCATTGATCAATGTATATTCGGCTTTATGAGTATAGTCGGCACGGCATACGTAGACGGACAAGTCAGCTACACGGCCTATCAATAAGGTATCGGTTACCATACCGATAGGGGCAGTATCCATTATTACATAGTCGAAGTGCTTCTTTAAGGTTTCTATGGCCTTGTCCAGTCCGTTACGAGCCAGCAGTTCGGTCGGATTAGGAGGAACAGTGCCACCCAAAAGGATATATAGGTTCTTATTGATATCCGAAGGTTGTACCAGTTCCATCAGATCCGTTTCAGGATTGGAAAGATATTGGGTAATACCTTTTTCCCTGTTCGAAAGCTGGAATACCTTATTAAGTCCCGGCTTACGAATATCAAGACCGACAATCACCACTTTCTTTCCCAAAAGAGAAAGACTGATAGCCAGGTTTGCCGAAACAAACGATTTTCCTTCTCCACTAACGGTTGAGGTCACAAGGATTACCTTCTGGTCATTATTGAGCATAAACTGAAGATTGGTTCGAACATTACGGAAAACCTCACTCATCAGATTGTTCTTATTCTCAAATACGGCAATAGAGCCATTTTTATCATTCTTTTCGTCTGTCAATGGAATATCACCGACAACAGGGACAGTCGTTAGTTTCTCTACATCGGCACGACCTTCAATTTTAAATTTCGTCAGGTCAATCAGGTAGATGATGCCAACAGGGATTCCAATACCTAACATCAATGCAATCAAATAAATCATTTTGCCTTTAGGAGATACCGGAGTATCGTCAGCTATTGCTTCATCGATAATTTTTGCATTATTCGCTGTAGCAGCTAGTGCGATCGCATTCTCTTCGCGTTTCTGTAACAACATCAGATACAATCCTGCTTTAATCTCTTGCTGGCGGGCAATACTTACATAAGCCCGTTCCTGCCCCGGAGCATTACTGATACGACGAGAGTAGCGACTTGCTTCACGGTCAAGGTTGGATTTAGTGATCATCAACCCTTGCAAAGTTCCTTCAAGAGTAGCCTGTACATTGGCTTTCATAGCACGGATACTTGTATCCAAATTCACAATAGCAGGGTTATTCTCTGTTGATGTACGTAACAGACGTTTACGTTCCACCAACATTTCATTATAACGTTCAATTGCTCCGATCAAAGCAGCATCCTGTAAACCCACATTGCTCGGCAATACTTCGTATTCATTGCCTCTCAGATACTTGCGCAAGTCATTCACCAAACTGATTTGAGTACGGTTCTCCACACTTTTCTTTTCATATTCAGCATTACCAGCCAAGGCGATCTGAGCTTCACTCGACAAATCCGTGATACCGGCATCACGCTTAAAAGACTCTAAATCCGCTTCTGTACTTCCCAATTCTTTTGAAATAATACTAATACGTTCATCAATAAACTCTGCTGTTTTCTGAGCAATTTCGTTTTTATCATTATTCGTATTGCGATTATACATCTCCAGTAATTGGTTGATAAAATCCTGCCCACGTTGCAAACTAGAATTTTTTAACGAGATCACGGCCACAGAAGTAGTTTTAGAAGTCGGAGCAATAGACAGGCTGTTACAATACCCCTTTGCCACTCTCATTGGTTTGTTGATAGTCGCAGTTATATGACGTACGTTCTTCTCCATCCGAGGAATCTTTGTTCCATCCTGCAGAGTTACTGAATCAACTTCCTGAAAGAAAGCCAATGTTCCCTCATCAGTCGGGAAGATAGCAGGCAGTTTCTCAAAATGTTTCTGATATCCTTTCTCACCTACAGTCACGTTCACATCCATACTACCTTTAGGCTGTAATGTCATTTCCACTACCATCGGAGAGCTTAGTTTCTCAGCTTCCTGAGGTGTCAAACTCACTTGGACTGGAGATGTCTTATACAAACCTTTAGCAGGAAATTCATCCTCATCTTTATAAGTTATATATAGCCCCAATTGATTAACCACCTCTTTAACGAGCGTTTTCGAACGCAAAACTTCCAACTCATTATCAATATTCTTAGAAGAAGTCATCAGACCACTTAACCCCATATCCTCCAGTTCCGAAGAGAGTCCTGCACCTCCACCCTTCTTCTCGTCTTTCATCAGAACGGTGGCTGAAATATTATAGATAGGCGTAGCCCAATGCAGATAAAACCATGCACCAACAAGGCATAACAACACAGCTCCTACAAACCAGGGCCAATGGATAATATATTTAAAAAACAATGCTCGGAAATCAATCTGTTCCTCAACCGTTTGACGTTCTTTACTGTTTTGATTTACTTCTCTCATAATTCTTTCTTTTATTTCAGGATATTAAACAACAAACTAGCAATAGAAACAAGGATCGAAGTAGCAGAGAACCACAAGCTTGTACTATTTCCCACGTCTGAATTTCGGGCTTTTGCCTTATTAGGAGTCACGTAAATGATATCATTCTGCTGCAAATAATAATAAGGAGAAAGAATAGTCTCCGCCTTATTCAGATCCAAAGGGATAATTTCCTGTTTACCATTAGCATTCTCCCGTATCAGTTTAACATCATCACGCAAACCATATACAGTCATGTCTCCTGCCATAGCCAGAGCTTCCAAAACATTCACCTTTTCATTGGAAATCGTGAATGTACCGGGATGGGCAACCTCACCAATCACGGAAATCTTATAATTCACCATACGGACCGTTACAATAGGCGTTTCCTTAATATAAGGTTTCAACTTTTCCACAATCATTTGTTCGGTCGCCTTCTTTGTCAATCCACCCACATGAAGTTCACCCAATACCGGAAAGTTAATATTACCTTCATTATCCACCAAATATTGCTGCAGAACCGGTTGGGTAGTTGTATAATTCAAAACAGCATTATTCTGCGTAGCTACCGTCAAATTGAAAGGTGCTGCCAATTCTGGACTAGTACACGAAACCACAATGGTTAACAAATCCTTCGGCATAATCTTTGCGTCATACAATTGTGTATCTTGGGTACTATACAATACCACTTCAGCATCCTGCAGGTAAGGTACTTTTTTGTAAGACTGGCAGGCTGTTAACAGAAAAGCTGCCAATACGTAATAGCCTAGTTGTTTCATTCTCTTCATATATTTCTTTATATTGTTTTTTATTCTATCGTCATTAAAACTCAATCACTCTTTATCTGTTGTATTTCCATATTCATTATATGCCCCGTCTTTTGCTTCAAAAATAACAGAAGGCTCTATAACATTTATCGTATGCCACGCCCCTGCAGGTATTTGGATGCCGAATTTACCTTCAGCAGGAGATAGTATTTGACGTGAAACTTCTTTAAAGCTTTTTTGTCTTATCACATCATCACAACAGGAAGTTGCCTCATGAACGTATTCATTCACTTCTTCATAGATTATTTCTTCTAATTTACCGACAAGACATATTACAGTTTCTGATGTTTTTTCATGTCGATGAATAGGCACTTCTGTTTGTGGTTGCAAAGCATTGAGCATACGTTGGCTGGTGTCGGCAGATGAAGTACGCAAGTCGAAGTTCTGACGCAAACGTGGATTCTCCATAGCCTGTTCCAATAATTTTCCCAAAAATTCTTTATCAAATTCCATAACTATTATTTTTTCAATGATGCGAGATATTCCTCATGTAAATGGTAGTATTTTTTCATAAACAAGATGTAAGTAATAGCTAATACAACCAATGTAGTAACCAAATATAGCCAGTGAGCAAGCACTGTATTGGGACAGAGATAAATAAATCCAAGAGAAATCAATAACTGCATAACCATATACAGAGATGTCACCTTTACATGTCCAATCTTTAATTCATTAGCCATAATCTGATAGGCGTGCTTACGGTGTGCCTCGCCCAAATTCTCATGCAACATAATACGATGTGCAATAGTTAGACAACCATCCACACCATATACTAATAAAAATATCAGCCAAGTAATATCCGTAGTCTTGATTATCACATTACCCAATAGAAACAGCATAATAAAGGCAATACCGATGGAGCCAACATCCCCGGCAAAACATTTAGCCCTACCTTTCGGTCGAAAATTAAAGACACAGAACACCAGTGAAGCGAGAATCGTAGATATAATCAAACTCTCTTCAACAAAAGTACTATTCATATTTACCAATGCCAACGGAATCAACACAGCCAAAGAATATCCTGTCGTAATACCATTGATTCCATCCATAAAGTTTATTACATTCGTTGCACCAACATATACTATTAGTGCCAGTAATATTATCCACCACATTGACCAATGCAGTATACCCAACTGATAAAAAGCCATTACCGCAGCTGCAAACTGTACTACTAATCTCACAGAATCTGGCAATGAATGAATATCATCCACAAAACTCACGCCTGCCACCAGTGTTAGTCCTACTAAGAACCAAGGATACTGAAAACCAAAGAATACACTCCACATCCATGCACCAACCAAGAAAATAATACCTCCACCACGCAATACAATCATAGAATGTGATGAGCGCTCATTAGGCTTATCAATAATGTTACAGCTATCCGCAATACAGAAATAAACGAGTTCTACAACGAGAAGCAAAACGAAAATAATAATGTATGTTGTCATATGTCTTAGTTATATTTTAATCTATCTAGTGTGGTTTTATCTATAACTATGGATGTATTTCAAAGATTATTGTCATCAAGATTTTCTATATAATACTCTGCGAATAAAATGCAACAAAAGAGTGTTTTCAATCAAATTTTATAGTTTGTTAGTACATCCAACGGTTCCCAATCAAGTTCCTTACGTGCTTTCTCATTACTAAAGGTGAGACTTCTAGTCATCTTCTCCAGTTTATAGCTGTTTATTGGAGCTTTTTCCCCTAAGAGATCGCCAACTAAAGCCATACACTTAGCCATCCATATTGGGATACTAATGGGCTTACTTTTGCCCAGCTGATTTGCTACCGACTCACTAATCTGACCAAAAGTTGGTTGGAATGTATCGCATACATTATACACACCACCTTTCTTAATCAAAGCAGGCATGATACGAGCAATATCTTCTGCCATCAAAATACTCTTCACTGCTTTACCTCCGGCAATATTCATGTAAAAGCCTCTCTTCACACCATCTACCATAGCACCAAGGTTGCCTGGAGCATCCTTACCTGCGAGAAGTGAAGGACGAAGAATTCCAAGAACAACATTGTACTTTTTACACCATTCAGTCAGATATTTCTCAGCCTGAATCTTACTCTTAGCGTACGGAGTATCACCCTTCAATAGATGCTCTTCAGTAATTAGTTCACCAAACTCGCAACCATATACAGCCACAGTACTGATGAAAACAAGGGCATTAGGCGCTCCCACCTTTTCAAGTGCATTGCATAAATGGACTGTACCTGTATAGTTAACATCAAAAAATGCCTGCTTCTCTACTTCAGTCTTGGGCACTACATGGGCTTTACCACAAGCATGCAACACCACATCATAATGCTGTTCCAACTCAGGAATCTCTTTTGCTAAATTAACCTTTATCGTATCGTCTGAAGTGATGCCACAAGTTGTCACCTCATACATCTTATCCAATATCGGACGAACATTCTTTCCTAAAAAACCCGTACCACCGGTAAAAAGTAGTTTCTCCATTATATAACCCTCAATATCTTTTTTAATATTACACTTTCAGAATATTCAGCTTCAGCCAATGCACGAGCCTTCTTACCCATTTCTGCCAAAACCTCTTTGTCCCATTTCTCAGGCCATTCACAATAGCCAATGCCCTTCTCACGAACCAACAGGTCTATCTCACTACCTTTCGGTCCAAGAAAAAGGATAGGACGACCTGACGCCAAAATATTGTAGGTTTTACTTGGTACCCCCAGTCCGAACATACCATCTTGAAGAGTCACAAGAGCAATATCACAAGCAGCCAACACTTCATTCTGTTGAGAGCGGAAATAAGCACCATGAAAGAAGACATTTTTCCTATTTCTTTCCTTAAGCTTTTCCTCCATCGCTCCTGTACCATAAAAATGTAATTCCACATTTTCTGGTAATTTGTCCATCACCTTATCTAACCCCTGTACACGACCGATATTACCTGCATATTCAAGAATGACCTTACCTTCAGGGAAAGGCTGTGGTTTAATATTGTCAATATCCGCCCAATTCTCAATAATCGTAATTTTAGGGCAACCTTCTTTACCTTTCAAAACTTTCTCTACCTTCTCCAACAAGACACATTTCATGTCTCGTCCCAATACGATGAGTTGGTCAGCTTTACTATAAGCCTTGTCAAAGATATGTTTGAATATTCCATACATAGGAAGTTTCAATCCAGCTGGACGGGTATTCTCTGGAAATACATCGTGCACAAGTATGTGGAGTTCAAATCCCACCTTCTTCTTCAATCTCGCCATCAACGGCACCATAGGCGCCGGATTAGTCACCATCAAGACTTTATCACCTTTACGAATATACTTCTTCACGAGAGTAATCATCCTCTTACTGATTAGCAAAAAAGAGAGAACTTTACCCTTGGTAGTATTCTTGTCCAAGTCTGCACCCTCTGTACGATATATCTCTATACTCTCATGTAGTGTGAACTTATTATTGACATCCTGTTTCTTACGTTTATCGTATACTTCCGGACCACAAATCACACTCACATTATACTTCTGTACCATCGCGTTAGCTACCTCTCCTAAGATGTAGCTTGTAGAAGTCTCATCTGGAGGAAACAGTTCTGTTATAATCCACAGTCTTTCGTTAATCTTCTCCATACAACATTTACATATTTTACATACTATTTTAATAGCAAATTATAATAGATTGTAAACGTTCAGTTCTGCTGTGTAAGCACAAGAAAGCACTTTCAGTACTTTCTACATAAAACATTAAAATGAACATTTATTCAAAATTTCGCACCAACATATAAGTAAAATATCTTCACCATTACTATCACTTAAAAGAATTGTAAAAAACAAAAAAACGTGCCTTAACTATACTGTTAAACAGCAACAGAACAATACAAGAAATACATCCATTCCAAAGTATTCTAACTTCAACAGTCCCATATTAAACAAGACTAGTACAATAATTGCAATGCCTTTTAAAGAATCCTAGTCCTATCTATATGCCATACTTTAACTTTAGATATTTTACAGTTTCCACTCTTTTAAAATACAATTCGCCATCTCTCCTATACCAAGGTTGGCAATCTTCTTTTTTTACTATTGAAGGAGAGCCCGCGACGAGTGTATTCGCCACACAATCTGAAAGAACAAGACTATGAGTCGCCACCGTAACATTATCTCCAATTTTTACATTTCCAACAATCTGAGATCCTGTACTAAGATACAGTCCATCACCTATATTTTTTCCTCCTCCAGCTATACATGTGCAAGTATGGAACGGCAAAGTTCCCTATTTTATTTGGACCGCCAACAACAATAGTTCCATAATGCGGGATAACCAAACCATAACCAAAAGAAGTATAGTCTATAGAGAACCCCAACCTCTGAGATGTACGACTGTATTTGATTTTATAGAATAAGAAAAGTAGTGTATTCTTACTTCCATTTGCATAATAATCACACTTACGCATCAATTTCAAGAAACGAAGAATATCCCTTTGTGGATGAAAGAATTCCTTCATATAAGTAAGGATACTTCGTTTTGCAGGAAAACCGTTCATTATTCTATCTGCCTGAATGAAGAAAGCCAGTTCTCTTTTACTTTTTATCATGACTGCTCTTAATTTCTTGTTCCATTATTTTTGCATCTACTAAGAAGCGAAACCAATATGCCTGAAGGAACGCATGCACATAACCAGCTTTTCCGTCAAGAAATCCCAACTTAATATAATAGCGGTACCAAAAATATAATTTTGCACGCAGATATTTAGGCATCCTATAGTAAAGACCATCACGAAGCTTGCTAGTTTTCTTTGCCTCATGGTACAAAGAATTCGGGTCAACTTGTCCAATAGCTCTGGTCGAAAAGTAGTCAGCGACTTCTCTTGTTGCATACCAATTATGTTTGTTGATCCAAGCATCAAGGCTCTTGAAATCATAATGCAGACAGTCGTTCTTCAAATCAAGGCTTCGCCCCTCGCTCAAGATTACATGTTCGCCCATAGCTCTATTCTCGTAACGCCCCTTTCCAAACTTAAAGATCGTAAGATTATAGAATGGATACATACCGCCATGCTTCAAGAATTTTCCCATGAAAGCAATCAAAAACTTCATTACAAATCCGTTTACATCATCATTGCGATGTTCATTACATGCATCAACAATTTCAGCGGCCAATTCCGGAGTAACAACTTCATCGGCATCAATTCTGTAAACCCAAGTAGTCTTTATACCCACATTATCTAAAGCCCAATTAAACTGAGCAGCATAATGATTAAATGGCTCGTGATGAAAAATCTCAGCTCCAAGGGATTCTGCTATTTCAATTGTCTTATCTGTACTGCCGCTATCCACAACGCAGATACGATCGGCAACCCCACTCAATGACTTAATGCAACGTTCAATATTCACCTCCTCATTCTTAGTGAGGATAATTGCTGTAATATCTGTCATATCATCTTATTTTCATCGTGTTTACCTTCACCAACCTCCATCAGAAAGTCTACTGTATCGTTAAAATACTTCTCAAAACTATTGAATCGAGTCAGCTGAATTTTCATCTTGTCTTTCAAATTCTGACGTACACTTTCATCAGTAACGGCCCGTACTATCTGGCTTGCTGCTTGTTTTACATCCTTAGGTGTGTAGTAAAGACAAGCATCTCCAAATACCTCTGTATTGAAGAACAATTCTGTTGCAACAGTCGGCAACTGGAAATACATAGACTCAATTGTACTTGCAGAAAACACTTCAAGTACAGATGGTAAATAGCTAATTCTACATTTGCGGTAAAGCATTGCCAAATCCTGTTGTTTGAGGTTCCCGTGATTAATCAGTCTATCCTCGTAACCAAATTCTTTAATTCTCTGCTCAATAATTGGCAATACAGGAGATGATTTAGGCAAAGTTACATGAAACCTGTAATTTTTAATTCCATAAGTTTCTTCAAGTTCTTTCAAAACTTCTGGAATAATATCAAGATTTTTGTGTTCACCACCACCAACCGCTGGGATTTCCACCCATCCAGAATTCTCCTCAATAGGAGTATTGTCTAAGGAAGCATACACTGCTGGAAGTACATTATTCACAACCCTTATGCTATCAGGTTCCTTAGCAAGTTCACGGATAAGTCCTTGTTTTACTGCTTCAGTTTGAGTTATAACATATTTTATTCTCCTTACAAGTAATTTCAAGAGAACAATATGGAACTTCATCCTCACTTTTGTCTTAAATGAAAGTGTGCTCCAAGCGTAAGGGTTAGAAGTAACAACCCAAGGATGTACAAACCTAATAACTTCACGATGTTTGAAAAAGTTGTAACAAGGTCCAAGAATCGTATATATCACATCTGGTTTTATTTTATTTTCCAACCTTCGTAAATTTTTCTGTGTTTTACGGTATGTATGAAAGAAGTCTGGCTGATTTGGGAATACAAAATAATGACCTTCAACCTTAGATTTAAACTCATCATTGAGGTACACTGTATCCAAACGCTCTGAAACTGCATAATACCACTCAACATCAAAGCAAGGGTACTTCAGTGTTCCAAGAAGGAAATTATGGACTACCTGCAATCCACCACCCACATTACGGGCATTAACGACATTGATTAATATTTTCATTATTATCGAATTTTAGCTATAAAGACTTTGGCTGTATCAAGATATGAACGATAGTTAAAGCGAGATTCTCCAACAGCACGAGCAGCATTTTTCATAGAGACAATCTCATCCTTTGACATTTGCAATATCCTATGAAGTCCCGCCTCAATGCTATCTACTGAATAATCATTTATAATAAGAGCATTCTTTCCATCAGTTGCATAATCTCCAAGATCACTTGTCTGATTCATCAACACCGGACATCCCGCAGCCATTGATTCCGCCATTTTAGTTGGAAAGCCAGCGGTATTCTTACGAGAAGGCTCTCGAATAATTGCTGAGAAATCTGATATATGATAATATGATGGGACCTGAACTTGAGGAATCCTCCCCAAGAACACAAGATTGTTCTTGTATTTATCCAATGCCTTTTGAGAGCAATAGTTTACAGCTTGTTCAAGTAGCACTCCAACGACCACAAGTTGAATCCTGTCAGTGTCTTTTAGAACCCGCAGTAATGCCGCTATCAGATTCCCAAGCAAATCCTTCTTAGCTGGTGTTCCTGCGAACAGAATGCGTACTCCATCAAATCCCTTTAATTTCAGACTATCTATTTCTGAAAAATTATTCCACTTTGAATCTTGAATATTAATTAGCGGTGGAAGCAAAAGATTATTACTCTCGGAATAATAACTATTCAAGAACTGACTAATGGGAATCATATTCTTGAAACGCTTCTGTACAAAACGCATATTCAATTCGCTCATCCAGTATATTGGACACCACTTTCCACCAAGAGTCTCATTAGCAGCAGGCCATTCGGTTAAATCAAGAACAAGTTTCTTCCCGTACTGCTTACAAATACGCTGTAGAAACAGATTCATTTGAAAAGTCGTATTATAAGCAATCAACATATCATAATCTGATATCGTCTCTTTAATTATCCTTCTTGCGTTCGAATAAGGATATGTATAGCGTAAAAACCTCTCCTTCCAAGAATGAGTATCGATATCGTTAGTTATTTTATACAAGATATTATCATATGAGTAGTCGTTTAATATCTTGTCCTCCTCACGATATTTTCCACCGAAACTAAGCACATACACGTCATGACCTAGATCTTTGAAAATTCTGATATTGTTCAAAACTCTAGAGGCTGCAGCATCTCCGTCTGGAAACCTAAAAGGGCCTAAATATAAAATTCTAATCACAGTTTTGTTTTATCTGTATTTGTAAATATTTGCTTTATGTAAGACAAGTGACATAACATCCAATATTTCAGTCTATTGCTATATAATCCAACCTTAGGTTCCTGCTTGATATCACTAAAAGCAGTAGTCTTTGATGCATAATCATAATACAATGAACTTAATGGGTGAACACAACCATTTTGCCAGGGTTTTGGTTTAGAAACATAGTGTACAATGACAGGTTTACTCTTATATTGAGCCACATTCTCTTTTTCTTTGATATATGCATTAATCACTTTTCCATCCTTTTTATCACCTCTTTGATTCAAGAAATAGCTATATACAAGCGACGTCATGTTCCACATTGGTAACAAATGGAATGTTTCCTTATACAAAACTGCATTCAACGCATCTTGATCGTGATACTTGATATAAGCATAATTCGTTGTCAAATAATCGATAAGTAACTGAGAAGTAGCATTATTACGCCAATAATTCATATTAATTACATTTACGCCAGCATTAAAATAACCATACTCCATAGGGTAACCAAGTCTCTCTGCCTCGTAACCTGAACCTATCTGAGGTACTGCAGCTAATGCATATTCAGCCATATTAACATCCCAAAGTTCCTGAAGTGAGCCGTTAACAATTATATCGCAATCCAAATATATTACCTTACCTACATCCAAAGGCAAAATCTCGGGTATAAGCAGACGATAGTAAGTAGCTCTACTTATGTGGGTCAAATTTTTATCTGCTGGCATAGGAAATCTCTCTACGATGCTTGTATCAATAAAACATACATTAAGTGTCCCTCCAAGAACTTCAACTTGCTCTCTAATAATTTTTTCATTCTCAAACTTGAGTCCTTCTGTAAGCAGGTATATATTGACTCCTTTATTATTTAGGAGCAAAGACGTCAGCATTATTGTACAATGCTGTACAAAATTATCATCTGTTGCGCAAACTATGTTCATATGCGTTTTTTTTATTATTTGCTAATGTAAGAATGATAAATAGGAAAATTACAGTGTAAGACAAGCTCCTTAGAATATAACAATATTCAACTCTTGGAGCAAATATTGCATTACCAGATAATACCATTAATAATGGAAAAGCGTATAGTGATCTTCGAGATTGGCTACACCATTTGATTGTATATCCTAAAAGAAACATCAAAGTAATTATTCCAACCAGACCTAAAGAATAATACATATCTCCAATCAAACCAGTTCCCATACCTCCTTGTGTTCTATCCATAAAAGCTGTTGTAAAAATGAAGGACGAATTGGCTGCAAATGTACTTTTAGATACAAACGATAGAATGAATGACTGCAGAAAGGGAACTATACTTGCAAACTGGAGAACCATATTACTCCCCCATGCAATTCCACTATTATCAACATAATCAACAAGATAAGAGTTTGCCCCATTCGCAGAAATAAAATCTTTAACAAGAGTTAGAAACAGAGCATCTTGCTCAATCATACTATTTCCGTGCCGGGTAAGCCCAATAAGTATTAGCAAACAATAACCACCCAATAATATACCAATCACATAACGTGTTTTTATTCTCTTTATACAAATACTATACATTAGAAGTAATGGTATCAGAAGTTGAATTGCGTTTGACCTTAAACCTGATAGGACTAATGGCAAAACAAGAAGGAATGTATTTGCATAAAATAAAAAAGGTAACTTACCTATCAATTCTCGAAAAGTAATTGCCACTCCCGTTAAATAGCTGAAATTAATAACTATAGACAATGAATATGCACACATTGAATATCCCATGTACTCTCCCCATTCTCCAAATCTAGAGGTCAAATCAGAAGTTAAGTTAGAGTACAGTGTAAACAGTCTAGCCCCTCCAAAAGCATAAAACAATACTATAAAAAATAAGCAAAAAACATTCGATAAAAGTACACTATTCTTATTAAACTGTAGTTCATTTGTTAATTGACAACAACCTTCATTTTCTTTATTCTGCGTAAGGGCAATCAAATAAGCACAATAACCAATAAAAGATAGTCCATACACCTTCATTTGGTTATAGTCCGTATCAATAAATGTTCTTCCACTCCATGTATCAAGAAAAGGATATACAAAAGGTGTTAGAAATGAACATAGAAAATAAGAAATAGCAAAAAACAATTCAAAACACAGTAGTTGTCCCTTTCTATATTTCCAAAGATAAAAAAGATTCAAAAAGACATACAATGTGACAGTCAACGGAATGAACCATTCTCCATTTACAAATGAATAGTCATAAAAGTTAAATAATAAGTAGACCAATATACCAATAAGCAAAAGAACTTTCATACAAATTAATTAGAATTGTGAACACTACTCAATTAGATTTCTTTTATAACTTTTGCAGGACGTCCTATAGCAATAGTCCATGCTGGAATATCCTTTGTAACTAACGTACCTGCTCCTATTACAGCCCCTTCTCCAATGGTAACTCCAGGCATTATCATAGAATCCATCCCAATTGCCGCATTCTTACAAATATGTACAGGACATATCTTTGGAGGATTATTCGTATATATGTCCCCCTTATGATAGTTTGATATATCTCTTTTATGACAAAGAATAGTACAACGACTAGAAATCCAAACACCATCTTCTATCGTTATATATTCAGCATTCTGAGCATCAAAATAGACATCATAACCAACATTAAAGTTCCCACTTGTATTGACTCCACACCATTTCCAAATGCGTGCTCTTCTTCTCGAACAAGGGTCTATCATCCAATTTTTTTGAAAAGCCATCAGGAACCACTTTTTATATTTCTTTAGCCATATACAGAAATCTTTCGGCCACATTATTAACCATCTACAATTTTTATATACCCAAGTCCTCTTAAGACTCTCTTTTTTAATTTGCATAACTTTTAATATTCTATTTGGTAAATTTCACTCTAACCCACTGAATAATAGCATTTCTTTCATTTGAATTCAAAACTAAAATAAAAGCAATACAGATTGACCAGATTAGAGAAACACCACTAACGACCAATATTCGAATGATAGAATCTTGAATAAAATTGTGAATAACTACTGGAGCCAATGGAGCTACTACAGTAAGCAACATACATGGTAGAATTACATTTTGGATATAATCCAGATAGCTATAATCAAAATTACTGTGAAGAATAATCATACAAACTGGTTGATTAATAATCGAAACCATAATAGTAATCCAAAAAACGACAGTTGGATTATATCCTTCTTTCAAAAACAGCCACGATATTGGTAAAGTTAACGCAACCAAAAGGCTACGGATAATCTGATAATATTTAACTTTACCCGTAGCTTGAACAGTCTGTGAAATGGGAAGGTTCAAACTTGAAACTAACAAATTTACCAATACCAAAATCGCAAAAATTGCAGTATAATCTGGTACTGTCCCACCCAGCCAAATACTTAAGATACTCTCAATCTCTACAATTACAGGTAAAGAAAATATAAAAATCATAAGGTAACAATACTTTGACATACTAAACATTAGTTCTTTTGTTCTTCTCAAATCTTGTATCGCATAACTTTCTATTAATTGTGGTTTAAAAGCAGTCGCTATATTCTCTGAAAACCCTGATATTGCCGCATGTATCTGAAAAGCTATCGCTCTAGCAGCATTCACAACAGGTCCAAAGAAAGAATTTACTAAAACATTCAGTCCTTGACCTTGAATCGTATATGCAATAGCCCCAAGCATATTCCAACCCGAAAATGAAAGCATTGTCTTAAACAGTTCTCTGTCAAATTCAAACCGTAATTTTACTTCAACAAAATTACGATTTGAATATATATAAAATAATAGGAAATTAATTAGTGATAACAAAAATGACAGCAAACCATAGACGAATAACTTATCGTAGCTCAAGCATGGTAAAACAATTACTATCAGCAACTTAACAGCTACATCAATAATACTAACCAAGGCATAATAATCCATTCTCTCATGAGAAATTATATCAGCACTATATGGTATTTGTAGAATCAATAACACTAGTGATAAAGATGAAAATTGGAATACCCAATTAGCTGCAATTATTCTTTCTTGAGGTATAATCATTATATTATTTATATACCATACGCCAAATACCTCAAGAAGTAATAATGTAACAACTGCAATTATTGCCTGTATTTGGCAGGCAGTATTGAAAACATTAGATAAAGAATTTAAATCACCACGTCCACGTTCGTAATTCAAATACCTTTGAGTTGTGTTGTTCATTGCACTATTTAGGAATGAAAACATTGACACAAATCCCGCAACAACATTATATATACCATAATCAGTGACTCCTAACACATTCAGAATAACTCTTGTCGCATATAATGAAACGAGTAGAACAATTATCATCCTACAATACAAGAATAGAGTATTCTTTAATATCCTCTTATTCGAAACACTATTATTTGATATTTCATCCATTACCTTTAACTATAAATTAACACCACAAAAACAATTTTATCTGATTCCGCATCTTTGAATTAATACTCAATTGGGCATTCCCCTTATTATAGTCACTTTTATAAGTACTTACATATTAAGACATGAAGTGTCCAATTTTGACGTATAGTGTATTAGGAAAACACTTATTTGTAATTTTGATTGAATTAAGTAAAGGTATAGACGAACTAACATTATTCTTAAAAAGTTATTAAGTACTTTTCAATTACTGCTTTATATTTCAAGATTTTTCCCTCATGAATCTCCACATAGTCTTCATTAAGTCTTTATATTATGACAATTAGAAAAAAGGGACACTCCATCGTTAGCTTTATATCCTATTTTTAAACGAGATCTTAAATCATTAATGATAACTTCATTACCAATTATCTCTGACTTATACCATCGTACTTATAAATGGCATACACATAAGGTTTGATATCTCTATCAACATTATATACTCTCCCTTTCTCTAACTGTAATACACTTACCTCTAAAAAAACAAGTCAAACATCGCTTGCAAAAGCGTAGTATCGTTGGTATACTTCCCAGAAGTCACATATGAGAATAAAGATAAATCGAATGAACTAGTAAATAGAACATTAAAGAATTTCTTTTTTGATAAACCTTCTACTATCATCTTCTCCCCTTTTACAACTTCATCATTAAAAGAGCCTCTACTGTTAAACTTAAGAACACAATTTTCACGAACAGACAAAGTCTCACCATTCAAATCAATACTCAAAGCCACAACGTACGTAACGCCATGTCAATAAACCGTTCTTGAACACATATACCGATTTATATTTACATCACCATATCAATAAGTCAAAGACAAAAAATACAATAATAATATATATGAGTATTCTGAAACTCATTAATGATCAACTATGCTCTCTTAAACATATCTATAGCATAAACTCTTCTTCACATCATCCAATCACTAGCATCCCTGTCCACCAATATTGATTAACTAAGTCTCTTAAATTCTTCCAACCACTCCCCACTATAACTCTCCATCAGTCAGCCTAGGCTCACAAATAATATCCTGTACCAAATACTACTATTTTTTAATCTTTAAAATCTCTTATTATCGTAATAGTTATCCGTTCGTAGTTTTTCTTTACCAAGAGTACTCTCTATTACCAGCTTCTAGCCAAATAAACGCTATATAAATCACTCTCTAGAATTTTCTCCACACCATCTTATTAACTATCCCCACGTAACTCTGGATAATTTTAACAACCTTTGTAGACACATTCTCGTCTACATAGTCAGGTACAGGAATGCCATGTTGACCGTCGCGACAAAGTTCCACAGCTGTATCCACAGCTTGGAGCAAAGATTTCTCATCAATACCAGCAATAATAAAATCTGCCTTATCAAGTGCCTCTGGTCTTTCAGTAGAAGTACGTATGCAGATAGCAGGAAAAGGGTATCCTATAGAAGTGAAAAACGAACTCTCCTCTGGAAGAGTACCAGAATCTGATACCACCGCAAAAGCGTTCATCTGCAAACAATTGTAATCGTGAAAACCAAGTGGTTCGTGCTGAATGACACGTGAGTTGAGCTTGAAGCCACTAGCTACAAGACGGTTGCGACTACGTGGATGACAACTGTAAAGGATAGGCATGTTATACTTCTCTGCCATGCGGTTAATTGCGCTGAAAAGTGACATGAAATTCTTTTCAGTGTCAATATTTTCCTCACGGTGAGCAGAGAGAAGAATATACTTGCCTTTCTCCAAGCCAAGACGCTGATGAATATCACTTGCTTCGATTTCTGCAAAGTTCTCGTGGAGTACCTCGGCCATTGGAGAACCAGTAACATAAGTACGTTCTTTGGGCAAACCACAATCGGCAAGATATCTTCGTGCATGCTCTGAATACGCCATGTTTACATCACTGATGATATCAACGATACGACGGTTGGTCTCTTCCGGAAGGCACTCGTCTTTGCAACGATTTCCAGCCTCCATGTGGAAGATAGGGATGTGCAGACGCTTGGCTCCTATAACACTGAGACACGAATTAGTATCACCTAGCACAAGCACGCCATCAGGCTTTGTCTGCGCAAAAAGTTTATAGGAACAGTTGATGATATTGCCACAAGTGGCCCCCAAATCATCGCCCACAGCATCCATATATACCTCAGGCTCTGCCAACTTCAAATCTTTAAAGAATATGCCATTGAGATTGTAATCGTAATTCTGACCGGTATGGGCAAGAATCACATCAAAATACTGACGACATTTATTGATGACGGCTGCCAAACGGATAATCTCGGGACGAGTACCCACTACGATGATAAGCTTCAACTTACCATTATCCTTGAACTTTATATCTGAATAATCGAATTTGGGTTGTTTTTCCATGATCATTTTTTCACTTTATCAAAGTATGTATCCGGTTTATCCGGGTTGAATATCTCATTACAGTACATAACCGTTACCAGGTCTTCCGTATCGGAGAGATTGATAATGTTATGGGTATATCCGGGAAGCATGATAACGGATTGTATTTTGTCACCACTTACCTCGTAGTTCAACACTTCCTCTGTACCTTCCTTGCGGAGTTGGATAAGTCCATGACCGCTGACTACGATAAATTGTTCCCATTTGGTATTGTGCCAATGTTCCCCCTTAGTAACACCCGGTTTGGAGATATTTATACTTACCTGGCCACAGTTCAAGGTATGTACAAGTTCTGTAAATGAGCCACGCTGATCTACATTCATCTTCAGATCAAAGATTGCTTTTTCTTTGGGCAAATAACTCAGATAAGTGCTATACAATCTTTTGGCAAACGAGTCTGCCGGGATTTCAGGGATCATCAGCGTCTTTGGCATTTCTGCAAACTGATGCAGCAAATCAACTATTTCACCTAATGTAACCTTATGGGTAACCGGACAATAACAGTATCTGCCATCCACCAATGGATGTACATCAAGACCTTCAAACTCGCAACGATATTCCTCGCCTTTCAAGGCATGAATCATCTCGTCTACGAGATCGTCAATGTAAAGCAGTTCCAGTTCTACACGTGGGTCATTGACTTGTATCGGAAGGTCGTTAGCGATGTTGTTGCAGAATGTAGCGACAGCACTGTTGTAGTTGGGACGACACCACTTACCGTAAAGGTTCGGAAAACGATAAACCAGCACTTTGGCTCCCGTATCTTTACCGTACTGTAGAAATAAATCTTCACCAGCCTTTTTGCTGCGACCGTATTCGCTGTTGCCAAAACGACCTGTCAGAGAAGCTTGTGCACTGGAAGAGAGCATGACAGGACAAGTATTATGATGTTTCTTCAGTGTATCAAGCAATGTGCCTGCAAAACCGAAATTACCTTTCATGAACTCCTCATTGTCTTTGGGGCGGTTCACTCCGGCAAGGTTGAACACAAAGCCGGCTTTCTGACACCAGACATCTAATTGTTCGGAAGTGGAATCGAAATCGTACTCAAAGACTTCATCAATCTTCAGATCACCATAACAACGAGCCTTTCCGTTTTTGATATTATTAAGTTGTGCACAAAGATTTCTACCAACAAAACCTCTGGCACCGGTAACTAAAATATTCATAACTCTATTATTGTACGAAATTACCCTCGCCACTCAATTCCTTCTTGATGTAATCAAGAGCGGCTATTTTAGCCTTGGTCTCTTCTACATTCAATATATAAGTATTATTAGAATTGAACTCCGTAAGTGTGTTACGTTCCGTTTCACCCTCTTTGAAGAATTTATCATAGTTCAATCCACGATTATCTGCAGGAACGCGATAGAAATTACCCATATCTTCTGCCTTGGCGCATTCCTCATTGGTGAGCAATGTCTCATACATCTTCTCACCATGACGAATACCGATAACCTTGATATCTTCCTTCTTGCCGCCAAATAATTCACAAACAGCCTCCGCCTGAGTCTGAATAGTACAAGCCGGAGCTTTCTGTACGAGGATGTCACCGTTCTGCCCATGTTCGAATGCGAACAATACAAGGTCTACCGCTTCTTCCAGCGACATGATAAAGCGAGTCATCGTAGGCTCAGTCAAAGTGACAGGATTGCCACTGCGAATTTGCTCTATCCACAGAGGGATTACAGAACCACGAGAACACATCACATTGCCATAACGCGTACAGCAAATCTTGGTATTGCCTGAGTAGCGGCTCTTAGCTACAGCAATCTTCTCCTCAACAGCTTTCGTGATACCCATAGCATTGATAGGATAGGCAGCCTTATCCGTAGATAGACATATCACAGCACCGACGCCAGCCTCGATAGCAGCTGTCAAAACGTTATCAGTACCGATTACATTGGTTTTCACCGCTTCCATAGGGAAGAACTCACAACTTGGAACCTGTTTCAAAGCGGCAGCATGAAAGATATAGTCAACTCCAGGCATTGCGTTCTTGCATGACTGCAAATTACGTACATCGCCAATAAAGAACTTGATTTTGTGCGCCACATCAGGATACTTTACCTGATATTCGTGACGCATATCATCCTGCTTCTTCTCATCCCGTGAAAAAATACGGATTTCGCCGATGTCAGTACGGAGGAAACGATTCAAAACTGCATTGCCGAAGGAACCTGTTCCACCAGTAATCATAAGGGTTTTACCTGCAAAAATGCTCATAATGATTTTATCTTTTTATTTTTATATAATCGATTTATGGATGTTATTTAAATGTGCCATAATACTTAGCATACCACCCCGCAAACTTTCTCAATCCCTCACGTAGTGATGTTGACGGTTTAAATCCAAAATCTTGTTCCAAAGGGGTCGTATCAGCATATGTCACAGGCACATCCCCAGGTTGCATCGGTACCAATTCTTTGTGCGTCTCAAAATCGTAATCATCGGGAAGTACCTTGGCTGCTATGAGCTCTTCCTGAAGAATGGTCACAAAATCAAGAAGATTCTCGGGTGAGTTGTTACCAATATTATATACCTTGTATGGTGGAATTGGAAGTCCGTCATCGCCATTCTGTTTCTCAGGTGCATGTCGCATGATCCGAACAACGCCTTCCACAATGTCATCAACGTAGGTGAAATCTCGTTTGCAGTTACCGTAATTAAAGAGCCGAATAGTCTTGCCTTCACGGAGTTGGTTGGTGAAACCGAAGTATGCCATATCTGGACGACCGGCAGGACCATATACCGTAAAGAAGCGCAAACCAGTACTTGGTATATTGTAAAGCTTACTATAAGCATGAGCCATTAGTTCATTGCTTTTTTTAGTAGCAGCATAGAGTGATACTGGATTATCCACCTTATCATCGGTACTATAAGGCACTTTCTTATTACTTCCATATACGCTACTGGAAGAAGCATATACCAAGTGCTCCACACTATAATGACGACAGGCTTCTAAAATATTATAAAATCCAATAAGGTTACTTTCAATATATGCATCGGGGTTAGTGATGCTATAACGCACACCGGCTTGAGCAGCAAGATTCACGACTACCTGAGGGTGGTGGTCAGTGAAGATGGAGTCAACAACTCCCTTTTTAGCAATGCTGTCTTTAATGAAAACAAATCTGTCACCATAAGCAGACAATTCTTGCAAGCGTTCATATTTTAAACGTACATCATAATATTCGGTAATACTATCAATACCGACAACCTTCACGCTATCAAATTCATTCAGCAAGCGTTTTACCAAATTGGCTCCGATAAAACCGGCTGCACCCGTCACCAAAACCACTTTGTTCTCTAAACTAACATTGTATGTTACCATAAAGTTAATCCCTTTGGAAAATGTCACGGGTATATACCTTGTCTTTCACATCATCCAGACAAGAATCGTAGCGGTTGGCGATGATGGCCTGACTTATTTCCTTGAATTTAATTAAGTTATTGACCACTTGGCTACCAAAGAATGTTTCACCATCCTGCATAGCAGGCTCGTAAATTACAATAGTAGCACCCTTCGCCTTGATACGCTTCATAATCCCTTGAATGGCACTTTGACGGAAGTTGTCAGAATTGGACTTCATGGTCAGACGATATACACCAATGGTTATTTTTTGCTCTTTCTGGGCATCCCATGAACAGGATGCGGTATAATACCCTGCTTTACGCAGCACTTGATCTGCTATGAAGTCTTTTCTTGTACGGTTACTTTCTACAATAGCACTCATCATGTTCTGAGGTACATCCTGATAATTGGCTAACAGTTGTTTCGTGTCTTTAGGCAGACAATAACCGCCATAACCAAAACTAGGATTATTATAATGTGTTCCAATACGAGGGTCCAGTCCAACACCCTGTATTATCGACTGGGAATCCAGACCTTTCATCTCCGCATAAGTATCCAATTCATTAAAATAACTGACACGCAAAGCGAGATAGGTGTTAGCAAACAGTTTAACAGCCTCCGCCTCCTTTATGCCCATGAAAAGAGTAGGAATATCTTCCTTGATTGCACCTTCCTGAAGCAATGCAGCGAAAGTATTCGCAGCTTTCTCTAGGGCGGGAACATCAGCAATGGACTTAATAGCTTCGTTTTCCTCGTCAAACTGCTCGCCATCAATCAGTTTTGGATAGCCAACAATGATACGACTTGGATATAAATTATCGTAAAGAGCCATACTCTCACGAAGAAACTCCGGAGAAAAAAGCAGGTTAAGCTTCCTGACTCCCTTACGGGCATACTTCAAATAAAGTCCCCGACAATATCCAACAGGAATAGTAGACTTGATTACCATCACCGCATCAGGATTGACACTTAAAACCAGGTCAATGACATCCTCTATATGATGGGTATCAAAATAATTCTTCACAGGATCATAGTTAGTAGGAGCCGCAATAACCACAAAATCAGCGTCGCTATATGCCTTGGCACCGTCAAGCGTAGCGGTTAGGTTCAATGTCTTTTCAGACAAATACTTTTCAATATACTCATCCTGAATAGGTGACTGCTTACGGTTAAGCATATCTACTTTCTCGGGAATCACATCGACTGCCATCACCTGGTGATGTTGCGACAAAAGTGTTGCTATGCTAAGACCAACATAGCCGGTACCTGCAACAGCAATCTTCAAATCTTTTGTATCCATTGTTGATTTATGTTAGTGTTATAGATTATTCCGGTTATTTATCCAGAACTTCAAATCGAGGTGAATTTTTGGATTTAAACTCAGGTACCACTTTCTTCATCAGCTTCACTGTATCCATGATCTTTACCGTACGGGATAGCTTCTCAAACTCTGTATAAGTATCAAGGATATCAGCATATTCATAGTGACGTACCTTTGCTATCATTATCTTCTTATTCTCGGTAGGAATCGTATTCTCCTTATCACTCAAGACTTCTTCATAAAGCTTCTCACCGGGACGCAAGCCCGTAAACTTAATCTCAATATCTTCACCCGGACGATAACCGGCAAGTTCGATCATACGGGTAGCCAAATCAACAATCTTCACGGCCTTTCCCATCTCAAAAACAAAAATCTCATTGCCCTCACCCATAGTGGCAGCCTCCATTACCAAGCGACAAGCTTCGGGAATTGTCATAAAGAAACGGATGATATCAGGATGAGTCACTGTGACAGGACCACCATTCTCTATCTGTTCTTTAAAGCGGGGAATGACAGACCCATTACTACCCAGTACATTACCAAAGCGGGTAGTGATAAATTTGGTATGGCCTTTCACTTTACCCTCACGGATAGCACATCCCAGACTCTGCACATAGATTTCAGCTAAACGTTTCGAACATCCCATGACATTAGTCGGATTCACAGCCTTATCGGTAGAAACCATGATCATCTTCTCAGCTCCGTATTCAACTGCCATATCGGCAACCTGACGGGAACCGACAACATTGACCAATACAGCTTCACAGGGGTTTTCCTCCATTAACGGAACATGCTTATAAGCAGCGGCGTGAAAGATTATCTGAGGCTGATAGATATCGAACACCATACGAAGACGTTCTTTTACACGGACATCTCCAATGACAGGAACAAAATCAAGACCGGGATAATTCTTTTCGAATTCCAGACGGACATTATGCAAAGGAGACTCAGCGGAGTCAAACATAATCAGTTTCTTAATATTCATCTGAGCCAGTTGCCGGCAAAGCTCGCTACCAATACTACCGGCAGCTCCCGTTACCAACACGACCTTGCCACAGAACTCGGTCATCACTTCCTCCATATTAATATGAATCTCTGAACGACCCAGCAAGTCCTCAATCTTGATAGGACGTATCCATTGGTGGAAACTTCCGTTTTCATCGGCCTCACTGATACTCGGAGCAATCAATGTTTTCAATCCGCTCCTTTTGCAATACTGAAGCAGGCGGTCTTCCTCTTCACGGGTATTTTCATAGCGGGCAAACAAGATGCCTCCGATACATTTTTTATGAATAAGCTTGTTGAAACATTCTTCATCCTTAAATGAATAAACGGGAAGATCAGCCACACGCCGGATAGAGTCTCCTGTTCCGTAGATGCAGAAACCAACAACCTTAAAGTGGGAGCTATTCATTAGCCGGACTTTCAATGCTACACTCTTATCATCAATACCATAGATCAGAATATGCATATTCTTTTTATTCAGCAGATTCAGCAAGAACTCGTAAACCAGAATCAACTGGATACGGAACCCTACCATAACAATAAAAGTTAGCATGCCATCGAACAGTACGAAGACTATTTTCTGACTATTGTGCATTCCTGTCTGAGGCAGAAGAAACCAGATGACAATTGCTATGCAGACAGCCTTTATCAGTGCACTCCCCGCCAGTCGCCACAATTCCTTCAACTGGGAAAAACGGATCGTATTACGATAAGTATGAAATAAAACGGAACCTAAAATACTGGATACAACTGAAATTGCCAGAATATAAAATAACGCGGTAATTTCCTTGGGAGTTTCCGTAATATAATGAATGCCGATAAATGACACCCAGGTACAAACCAAAGCTATGAATGTATCAATTCCCAATACAATCCAATAGCTAAAGTAGTTTTTCTGCAAATATTGAACTAAACGGTCAAATGCGTGTTTCATAATTTAATACCCCAATAAATTATAAAGTCTTTTATAGAACATAATTCATAGACTTGCTATGACAATAGTTTATCGTAGATTGTGTGTAACTGAATTTTCAATGGTGAAGGCAACCGGTTTTTCATAATCTTTTGCGAACGCCTCAGAACAGCCCTTTTCTTTGCCTCATCCTCCGAATTGGCATAGATAGACACGCTATATCCCATCAGAAGAGACAGACACAAAGCAGCTTCCTGCTCGGCTGTCGTACCATGACAAGGATACAGATCATTAATCTGTTCATGAATTTCTTTGTTCAGTCGTGCAATATCATCAATATATACACACTCCATACTATGACTTTTATGGAGTAGAGCATGAACAGTATTTTGAAGTTTATCGATTTTCTCTTGTAGACTGGAACCCGTCATCACCCACTTAGTTTTTTTCGCCAACAGGCTCAACATAACCAATCGGCATGTCTACACAGGCGCAACCAAGCATGTTCAGTCGAACAGCAATCTTACTTTTACCATCTACATTGACAAGCTCACCCACAAGCCCCTGCAGAGGTCCTTTAATGACCTGAACTTTCTCACCACGAGCCAAAGGAGAGCTATTCATACAGACTGTTTCATCCGAATAATCAAGCATGAAGCGGAAACGGGCCATCTGGTCGTCAGGAATAACAGCAGGACTGCTCTCACCGCGCATCACCATATAGCGGCTCACTGTTGTAAAATTCAGGACTTCCATACGTTCCCTCGGATCAGCGTGCACAAACACCATCATTGGAAGCAGTACGGATTCAACTAATTTACGGCGGTCACTCCATTGATGTATTTCTTTCTGAACAGGCACAAAATTTTCAATCCCAACCTTGTTCAAATACTCCGAAACCTTCTTTTCATGATGCATACGGACCAATGCTACATACCAGCGTTTTGAGTGTGCTACGCCTTCCCCTGTCCCATGAATAGGCCCAGCATTAATTGATTTTTCTTTTGTTAAAATCATCTTTTATTACCCCATATTTTTCCGTTACTTCTTAGGTAACGGAAAAGTATACTTCAATACAGTTCGGGAGAAAAAAGTCGGAAAACATCGGCAAATGGAGGTGTGAGAGTATCTCAGCTTTAGAGAAAGCTGAGATTCTTAGGAAAATTGGGCATATAAGTTCCTAAGCATGAAAATAAGCCTTTTTCATGTTTAGATACATTTTTTTCTAATTTCAGGGTTAAATCGAAAAAAAGTAGGTTTTTATTTGTTTAATACATGTATTTTTGTCTATCTTTGCGTCAAATTTTAATCCGTTACCTAAGAAGTAACGCACAAGTATAACCTATGATTATCAACACTTTGACTATTTACAAGCGTCCCAAAGGACAAGTCTTTACGTAATGTAAATTCATCCGATTCACCTCCGTACGCTCTTTCAACTCAAAACCTTTCAGATAAATTTGCGTCGTCTTTATAGACTTATGCCCCAAAGATTCGCTGATCATTTCAATTGGAACTCCACGATATTTTGCAGTAGTTGCCCAAGAATGGCGGATCGTGTAAGAAGTTACCGGTGAAGCCAACCGCAAAGCTCTTGCCAAACTCTTCAAATGATTATTAAACCGACGTAGTGCAGATTGATACTCACGATAAGCACGTTCATCCTTACGTTTCTTATTGCCGGAGAGAATACCGAAAAGATAGTCAGGACAACCCGGACGCGACGGCTGGGAATTACGGAGCTGATTCATAACCTCCTTGGCGGTATCCAAAACTTCCACACTCATCGGAGTTCTGGTTTTGATGCGATTATATCGCAGTACATTACAGTCCAAGGCTGACTTCTCCAAATGGGCCAGATCGGCAAAAGACATTCCACAGAATTGAAACATCAGAGCAGCAATAGACTGTGTACGCCGCAAAGACTCCGACTTGGGATCTTCGTAAAGAAGCCGGCGGAGTTCACTCATCGGAAGAGCTTTCTTCTGGCGGATATCCACTCCCGTATATACATCACGAAACAAACCATGAATATAGGGCGCACTACCCGACTCTACTCCACGATTATAGATGCTGCGAAGCATACGCATATAAGTAGACACCGTATTCGGCTTCAAGCCAGAATCATAAAGATGCTCTCCGTAACGACGCAGCCGGTCACGAGTGACTTGTCTGAAAGATACGCTGGTATTACCACAAAACTTATTGAAAGAGAAAAGAGCATTTTGATAGACATGTGCCGTAGAAAAACGACCTTCTTTTCGTAAAAGGCCAATGTATAGTTCCCCACATCGGCTAAATCCATTTTTATTCATTTGCATCACTAGTTATTTTATATACAATTATAGGGCGAAAATTTGAAATTACCATCTCAACGCCTTTATTTCTTAATTTTATTTAATTTAAGCGTTATGACAACAACTAAAAAAAGCCTGAAAAATGCGGTGGGCACGCAACAAAAGAAAAACATTGAAACTGATTATCAGGATGATGACGAAATCATCGACATCAATGAAGTGAGAAAAAGAAAAGGAATTACAGGTGAGAAAAAATTCTTTTTTATAGCCTGCCTTCGCTCTTTTTACGAAGATGAGGAGTTTCGTTTCTCTGTAAAATCTTTAACAGGTCTGGCCAGTTACATTGCCGGCTGGAGAATATTTTACGTAAATACGCATCACGGGTATAGACTAATGAAATACAGCAGTATACTCAGTGAAATACATGGTTTAAGCAAAAAGACAAGAGAAATCGCAAATCGCGAAAAAGAAGAGAAAAAACATTATAAGTCTAAGTATTACAGCAAAAAACAGTAAGAATAATTGGAGCGAAAAAAAACAACTCATAATTTTGCCCCCGTTTTTAAAATGAAGAAAAGAACGAACTATCCGATAGAAATTATAGTATCACTATAATGACAAGATAGTGTCACTATAGATACAGGATGGTGTAAGCATCATCATACGATAGTGTAAGCATCTCACAGATAGTCCGCCTTTTCTTCAAACATAATAACACTTAATAGTAATCAAAATTAGAATGAAATGACTAAAGAAAAACGGCTAGCAGCCACAAAAGAAACGAAAGAACAAAAAGATCTATTGACAGAAGTATGGAAAAGACGTATCGTATCAGAGAAAGGTTATTCGGAAACAATTGCAGAACGAATAGCCGAAAAAGTGAAGTCGCTGGCAAATTATATGCAATATGGACATGCTATCATTGCGTATTACAGACAGAACGGCAACTTTCAACTGGTTACAGGAACTCTCATTTCTTACAACCGAGACTTTCACCACTCTTATGACATGACACAGGTACACAGTACTTTCATTTTCTGGTGCATGGAAGAGAAAGGATGGAGAACCTTTCAGATTGAGAATTTTCTGGATTGGAAACCTATTGTATAAACTTAAAACAAACCATTAGACGACATGAGTACAACGTATCTTAGCGTAGACTATTTCCCGCTTACCGTAAACTTTTTCGACAGAGATGCAATTGAACTGGCTGAAGCCAAATATGGTATCAGAGTGGACGGAGCCGTATGCAAACTTCTATGCAAAATATTCAAAGAAGGATATTATATTCCATGGGGTGAGGAACAATCTTTGATCTTTGCCCGTAAACTGGGAGGAGAACTCAGTGGAAAAGAGATGGACGGAATTATTCAGATTTTGCTTGACAAAGGATTCTTTGACAAAGAAAGCTATGAAAAGTTTCAGATATTGACTTCTGTCAAAATCCAGCGCATCTGGATAGATGCCACCTGCCGCAGAAAAAGAAAATTAGAGGATTTGCCTTACTTGCTGATCAATGACACCAGAAAACAAGAAAAGGAAAGTAATGCAGACAATGTGTCGGCACAAAGTGAATTGAAACCGGAAAATGAAAACATTTCACCCGAAATTGCAGACATTTCCGGACAAAGTAAAGGAGAGCAGAGTAAAGCAGGGGAAGAAGAAGACAATACGGCTCCGCCTTCGATTGAAATCCCCGGTTATGCTTATAACAAAAGCACACACAACGTGAAAGGACTTTTGGACAGCCTGGCACAGCATGGAGTGACAAACAAGAAGGAAGTTACAGCTATTCTCAAACTGTCGGATTACGGAAAGAAGGGAACACAGATATGGATCACATTGTCTACCACCAAATGGGGGAAGATTGATAATCCGGGAAGGTATATCATTTCGACGTTGAGGACATAGGGATAAAAATCAGGCACGGATTACGCAGATTAACACGGTTTTCAGTTACTTAATTCTTAAAACCGTGAAATCCGCGTAATCCGTGCCTGAATAGAATATTACCAATTATAGTTGATACCGAAACTCAGTAATTCCTTCAACTGAAAGAAACTGCCATTTTCAACGGTTGGTTTTGAGCTGTCGTCGAAACGGGCATGTATGTAAAGTTTAGTAGAAAGATAACGGTTCAAAACAAAGTTGAACGTGTTCTCCCACTCTACACGTACCCATTCGTAGTTGGTCAGATAGTTCAGACGGGAGTCCAGTGAAATAGCCGAAATGATTTTCCAGTTGAACGTTGACTGCAACTGAGAACCAAAGTCATTTTTAGAGCATTTGCCTTTCTCCAGACCGAATTTGGTTTCGTTTACTTCCGCGTTATCAATGTATCGCAAGTTATAGGTCAGTGGACCGATAAAAACTGAAAGATTGAATTTCTTCTTATTCAGTTTGTAGTCCATACCGATACTGACTGCCAAATCTGCCGGAGACAGGAATGCGGAAACAAGTTCTTCGCTGTTGGCTTTGTAGCCGTGACAGAACTGGGTCTTAAACTCAGAAGAAATAGTATAATACCAGTTTTTCAACGCCCGCAATCCTAACTTATTGTAAAGACGGAACTGGTCGGTATTGATCAGATAATCATGAAATTTATCCGACGGAGTAGACGTCATGCCCAATTTTGCCTCCAACTGATTTTCGAAAAGGACTTTCTCATTATCATTGTAATTGGCATAAAGCTGCAAGGTAGCCAGACCGGCGAAGTTGCTTTCACCTCCTTTGTACCAGTTGTCCGAAAGGTGGTTCTGGCTGATCTGCAAAGAACCGTTACCTCCGGTAACCCACCAGTTGGGGCGATTGATCTTCATACTTGCCTTCCCCACATTGTTGCTCATTTCTTCCGGCTGGAAAAGATGGATGACAGTTGCCTTCGGAGAAATCTTCGGTTTCACGTCACGGCGGAAGACGTCACGGCTCATGATCCGGTTTTCAGTAGTGACAACCAGTTCCGGATGATTGAGATAAAGATCCATCAATGCTTTATTGACTGACTCATTGGCACGTGCAGACCTTGTGTATGCCAAAGTATCATATGGAAGAAGTTCCGCTGTCAACCTGGACAGTTGATCAGGCAGAGAATCAAATCGCACCGGTTTCCAGTCCACTTTCGAATACTGCGCCATCGGAGCATAATAATAGGCCAGTGGAGTAAACAGACGAAAATAATTGGGATCGGACGGAATGTAACGCGGCGGTACAGACGGGTCATTCAGATAGTCCAACTGGCCGATATACTTATTATATAAGATAGATACGGTATCCAGTTTAGGAATTTCGCCGGACATATTCAATTTAAGCATTAAATACTTCTGAAGTTCTGACGAAAGTGTGTCTGCCTTCACAATCTTCGCTTCAGCCACTACTGTAGAAGGTTGGGTGGTGGTCTGTGCTGAAAGCGATAAAGATAAAGTTGAAGTAAAAACTACGAATGATAATAACTCTCTTCTCATAATATTCCTAATTTGGTGCAAATCTACATTATTTTGTTTAGAAAACATAGTATTCCTTCAAAATTGCATTTTTTAATAAAATTGTAGAGGGGAAAGTCTGCATTCTTCCTCTTTTTTTATAATTTTGCGCTTTTTAAGTTCGTAAGAAACTACTAAAGTAAAAATAATTAAAACAGTTATAGCTGTGGGAGAAACAAAGTATATTTTCGTCACCGGTGGTGTTGCCTCTTCTTTAGGAAAAGGGATCATCTCATCGTCCATCGGTAAATTGCTGCAAGCAAGAGGTTATAATGTAACCATCCAAAAGTTTGACCCGTACATCAACATCGACCCGGGAACTTTGAACCCGTATGAGCATGGAGAATGCTATGTTACCGTAGACGGACATGAAGCCGATCTCGACTTGGGACATTACGAACGTTTCCTGGGTATACAGACAACGAAGGCCAATAACATCACTACGGGACGTATCTACAAAAGTGTTATTGACAAAGAACGCCGCGGAGATTATCTGGGTAAGACTATTCAGGTGATTCCTCATATCACGGACGAAATCAAACGGAACGTGAAATTGCTCGGTAACAAATACAAATTCGATTTTGTAATTACCGAAATCGGTGGTACGGTAGGTGATATCGAATCACTCCCCTATCTCGAAAGTATCCGCCAGTTGAAATGGGAATTGGGCAAAAACGCTTTATGTGTACACTTGACCTATGTTCCTTATCTTGCCGCTGCCGGAGAGCTGAAAACGAAACCGACACAGCACTCTGTCAAGGAACTCCAGAGCGTAGGTATCCAGCCGGACGTATTGGTGCTCCGTGCCGAACACCCGCTGAGCGATGGACTTCGCAAGAAAGTGGCTCAATTCTGCAATGTGGACGATAAGGCTGTCGTACAGTCTATCGACGCAGAAACAATCTATGAAGTACCTCTTCTGATGCAGGCACAGGGACTGGACAGCACGATTCTCGAAAAGATGGGGCTGCCGGTAGGAGAAACTCCGGGACTCGGTCCGTGGCGTAAATTCCTGGAACGCCGTCATGCTGCTGAAACGAAAGAACCGATTAATATCGCACTGGTAGGAAAATATGACTTGCAGGATGCTTACAAGTCTATTCGCGAAGCATTGTCACAGGCAGGTACTTACAACGACCGCAAAGTGGAAGTTCACTTTGTAAACAGTGAAAAGCTGACAGATGAAAACGTAGCCGAAGCACTGAAAGGCATGGCAGGCGTAATGATTGGCCCGGGATTCGGTCAACGTGGTATCGACGGCAAATTTGTTGCCATCAAATACACACGTACACATGATATTCCGACCTTCGGTATCTGTCTGGGTATGCAATGTATCGCTATCGAATTTGCCCGCAACGTGCTGGGATATGCCGATGCCGACTCACGTGAAATGGATGAAAAGACTCCGCACAACGTGATCGACATCATGGAAGAACAGAAAGCGATTACGAATATGGGTGGTACAATGCGTCTGGGCGCTTACGAATGTGTACTTCAGAAAGGCTCGAAAGCATTTCAGGCTTATGGCGAAGAACATATCCAGGAACGTCACCGCCACCGCTATGAGTTCAACAATGACTATAAGGCCCGATACGAAGCTGCCGGCATGAAATGCGTGGGTATCAACCCCGAATCGGATCTGGTAGAAATCGTGGAAATCCCGGCATTGAAATGGTTTATCGGTACACAGTTCCATCCGGAATACAGCAGTACGGTATTGAACCCGCACCCGTTGTTTGTGGCTTTCGTGAAGGCAGCCATCGAGAACGAGAAGAATTGATAATTGACAGTTGACAATTGACAATTTATTATTCAAAAATTTATAATTCATAATTAATAGGAATGGATAAAAACACCATTACAGGTCTCGTTTTAATAGGTATATTATTGGTAGGATTCAGTTTTCTGAGCCGTCCGAGCGAGGAACAGATAGCTGCACAGAAGAAATACTACGATTCTATTGCCGTGGTGCAACAGCAGCAGGAAGCGCTGAAAGCAAAAACAGAAGCCGCACTCGCCAACGAAAACAAAAGCGCAGCGGTTGCAGCAGATTCCTCTGCCCTGTTCTTCAACGCGATGCATGGAACCGACTCTAAAGTCAGCATCCAGAACGACGTAGCGGAAATAACTTTCACTACGAAAGGCGGACGGGTTTATTCGGCAATGCTGAAAGAATACAAAGGACAGGACAAGACAACTCCTGTCGTACTGTTCGACGGCGATGACGCTACCATGAGTTTCAACTTCTACAACAAGCAAGGAGCCATCCAGACGAAGGATTATTACTTCGAGGCTGTCAACAAGACAGACAGCAGCGTCACCATGCGCTTGGCTGCGGACAATGCCAGCTACATAGATTTTATCTATACGCTGAAACCCAACAGCTACCTGATGAACTTTGAAATCAAAGCTACAGGTATGGAAGGCAAACTGGCCAGTACGGAATATGTAGACATTGACTGGACACAGCGCGCACGCCAGCTCGAAAAGGGATTCACTTACGAAAACCGCCTTTCAGAGCTGACTTATAAAGTAAAAGGTGACAATGTAGATAACCTGTCGGCAGCCAAGGATGACGAAAAGGAGCTGGGTAATACAGCGATCGACTGGATTGCATTCAAAAACCAATTCTTCTCTTCTGTATTCATCGCAGATCAGGATTTCAACAAGGTTTCCGTGAAGTCAAGAATGGAACAGCAAGGAAGCGGATACATCAAAGATTACTCTGCCGAAATGAGTACTTTCTTTGATCCGAGCGGCAAACAACCGACGGAAATGTATTTCTACTTTGGCCCGAACCACTATAAGACACTGAAGGCACTGGACAAAGGACGTGCAGAGAAATGGGAACTGAACAGACTGGTCTATCTGGGCTGGCCGCTGATTCGCTGGATCAACCAGTTTATCACGATCAACGTATTCGACTGGCTGTCAGGCTGGGGCTTGAGCATGGGTATCGTACTGTTGATTCTGACGATTATGGTGAAGGTGCTGGTTTACCCTGCTACCTGGAAAACATACATGTCTTCTGCCAAGATGCGTGTACTGAAACCGAAAATCGACGAGATCAACAAGAAATATCCGAAGCAGGAAGATGCGATGAAGAAACAACAGGAGGTGATGAGCCTTTACAGCCAGTACGGTGTAAGCCCGATGGGCGGCTGTCTGCCGATGTTGTTGCAGTTCCCGATTTTGATGGCATTGTTCATGTTTGTACCGAGCGCTATCGAATTGCGTCAGCAGAGTTTCTTGTGGGCGGATGACTTGTCTACTTACGACGCGTTCATCACGTTCCCGTTCCATATTCCGTTCCTGGGCAACCATCTCAGCTTGTTCTGCCTGCTGATGACGGTAACCAACATCCTGAACACCAAATATACGATGACAATGCAGGATACAGGAGCGCAACCGCAAATGGCGGCGATGAAATGGATGATGTATCTGATGCCGATCATGTTCTTGTTCGTACTGAACGATTATCCGTCGGGATTGAATTATTACTATTTCGTGTCAACACTGATTAGTGTAGGAACCATGATTTTGTTGCGTAAGACTACGGACGAAACAAAATTGCTGGCTATTCTGGAAGCTAAGAAGAAAGACCCGAAACAAATGAAAAAGACCGGATTTGCTGCACGACTGGAAGCTATGCAAAAGCAACAGGAATTATTACAGCAGCAAAAACAGAATAAACGATAAGAAATTATCGGAAAATATATTCTGAGAAAGCCGGGCAACCGAATGGGGTTTGTCCGGCTTTCTTTCTCTAAAAAACAAACTTAATATGAAGACAAAATATACTTATAAACAAATCTGGACGATCGCCTACCCTATTCTGATCAGTCTGATCATGGAGCAAATGATCGGTATGACGGATACCGCATTCCTCGGACGCGTCGGGGAAATAGAATTAGGGGCATCTGCCATCGCAGGTGTATATTATCTGGCTATCTTCATGATGGCCTTCGGATTCAGTATCGGAGCACAAATCCTGATTGCCCGTCGTAACGGAGAAGGGAACTACAAGGAAATCGGGCCGATTTTCTATCAGGGCGTCTATTTTCTTCTGGCTATTGCCGCAGTCTTATTTACACTATCGATTGTCTTTTCACCGCTTATCCTGAAAAATATCATTTCGTCCCACCACATTTATGATGCAGCCGAAAGCTATATCCACTGGCGGGTTTACGGGTTCTTCTTCTCCTTTGTCGGAGTGATGTTCCGTGCTTTCTTTGTCGGCACGACACAGACTAAGACACTGACGCTGAACTCCATCGTAATGGTATTGTCGAATGTGGTATTCAACTACATCCTGATTTTCGGTAAATTCGGTTTCCCGCAGTTGGGTATCGCCGGTGCAGCTATCGGTTCTTCACTGGCCGAATTAGTTTCCGCCATCTTCTTTATCATTTATACATGGAAACGGATCGACTGCAAGAAGTATGCGCTGAATATTCTGCCTAAATTCCAGAGCCGGACTCTCAAGCGGATTCTCAACGTTTCCGTATGGACAATGATTCAGAATTTCGTATCTCTGTCCACTTGGTTTATGTTCTTCCTGTTTGTAGAGCATTTGGGAGAGCGTTCGCTGGCTATCGCCAACATCATCCGGAATGTATCAGGAATTCCATTCATGGTGGCCATGGCTTTTGCCGCCACGTGCGGTTCACTGGTCAGCAACCTGATTGGTGCGGGAGAGAAAGACTGTGTACGGGGAACGATCAACCAGCATATCCGCATCGGATATGTGTTCGTACTGCCTATATTGGTGTTCTTCTGCTTGTTCCCGGACCTGATTTTGCGCATTTACACGGACATGCCCGATTTAAGGGCAGCCTCCATACCTTCGCTATGGGTGCTTTGTTCAGCCTATCTGTTATTGGTGCCGGCCAACGTTTATTTCCAGTCAGTATCGGGAACAGGAAATACCCGCACGGCACTGGCCATGGAACTCTGTGTACTGGCAATTTATGTAGCTTACGCCACATACTTTATTCTTTACTTGAAAATGGATATCGCATTCGCCTGGACAACGGAACATGTATATGGTATTTTTATCCTTCTCTTCTGCTACTGGTATATGAAGAAAGGAAACTGGCAGAAAAAGAAGATTTAAATTCTTTTTTCATTATCTTCGCAAGAAAATAAACATTTTATAAAATATGAGACAAGCAAATCTATTTATGATGTCGGCAGCAATGTTGTTAGCTGCCTGCGGTGGAACAAAAGACGCAGGCAAAACGGATCAGGTGCTTATCGAAAAATCCGATATTAAGATCGAAGGGAAGCGCATGACGCCTGAAGCTCTTTGGGCAATGGGACGTATCGGAGGATTGGCGGTATCGCCCGACGGAAAGAAAATTGCGTATACGGTAGCATACTACAGTGTACCGGAAAACAAGAGTAATCGCGAAGTTTTCGTCATGAACGCGGACGGCAGCGACAACCGGCAGATCACCCGCACTCCTTATCAGGAAAATGAAGTGACCTGGATCAAAGGAGGAACGAAGCTGGCTTTCCTGAGCAACGACAACGGAAGCAGCCAGTTGTATGAGATGAACCCGGACGGTAGCGGTCGCAAACAACTGACCAACTACGACGGAGACATTGAAGGTTATTCAATCTCACCGGACGGCAAGAAACTACTGTTTATATCGCAAGTGAAAACCAAAGAAAGTACTGCTGACAAGCATCCGGATCTGCCGAAAGCTACCGGTATTATCATCACCGATCTGATGTATAAACACTGGGATGAGTGGGTGACCACTGCACCACATCCTTTTGTGGCCGATTTTGACGGCAACGGTATTTCCAATATCGTAGATATACTGGAAGGAGAACCATACGAAAGTCCGATGAAGCCTTGGGGCGGTATTGAACAACTGGCATGGAATGCGACTTCGGACAAAGTGGCTTATACCTGTCGTAAAAAAACGGGGCTGGAATATGCGATTTCTACCAATTCGGATATTTATGTGTATGATCTGAATACAAAGAAAACGGATAATATCACCGAAGAAAACAAGGGATATGACACCAACCCGCAATATTCTCCGGATGGCAAGTATATTGCATGGCAAAGCATGGAGCGTGACGGTTACGAAGCTGATCTGAACCGCTTGTTTATCATGAATCTGGAAACCGGTGAGAAACGTTTTGTCAGCAAGGCATTTGAGTCTAATGTAGATGCGTTTATCTGGGGAAATGATGCCAAGACAATCTATTTTACAGGTGTGTGGCATGGAGAAACTCAGATTTACTCTCTTGACCTGACAAATGACTCTGTGAAAGCGATCACTTCGGGAATGTATGATTACGAAGGGGTAGCGCTCTTTGGCGACAAACTAATTGCCAAACGTCATTCTATGAGCATGGGCGACGAAATCTATGCCGTAGCACTGGATGGTTCTGCTACTCAATTGACGCAGGAGAATAAGCATATCTATGATCAGTTGGAAATGGGCAAGGTAGAAGGTCGCTGGATGAAAACGACGGATGGCAAGGATATGCTGACATGGGTAATCTATCCTCCCCAGTTCGATCCGAATAAGAAATATCCGACACTATTGTTCTGCGAAGGTGGCCCTCAGAGTCCGGTAAGCCAGTTCTGGTCTTATCGTTGGAATTTCCAGATTATGGCTGCCAACGACTATATCATTGTAGCCCCGAACCGTCGCGGACTGCCGGGATTCGGAGTGGAATGGAATGAACAGATTAGCGGTGATTATGGCGGTCAGTGTATGAAAGACTACTTCACTGCTATCGATGAGATGGCTAAAGAATCGTATGTAGATAAAGACCGTCTGGGATGTGTTGGCGCTAGTTTCGGAGGATTCTCCGTATATTGGTTAGCCGGTCATCATGACAAACGCTTCAAAGCCTTTATCGCTCACGACGGAATCTTCAATATGGAAATGCAATATCTGGAAACAGAAGAAAAATGGTTTGCCAACTGGGATATGGGTGGCGCATACTGGGAAAAACAAAATCCGGTAGCACAGCGCACTTTCGCCAACTCCCCTCACCTATTCGTAGATAAATGGGATACTCCAATTCTCTGTATTCATGGAGAGAAAGATTTCCGTATTCTGGCTAATCAGGCTATGGCTGCATTTGATGCCGCTGTAATGCGTGGTGTACCTGCCGAGTTACTGATTTATCCGGACGAGAACCATTGGGTACTGAAACCGCAGAATGGTGTCTTGTGGCAACGCACTTTCTTTGAGTGGCTGGATAAATGGCTGAAATCAAACAAGCAATAGTTTAAACAAAGATCATTCTAAAAATGATCATTAAATAAAATGTCCTATATGCAGCTTTCATTAGTCAGCATATAGGACATTCTTATTGTAACTATTATCTGAAATTATTCTATCTCATAATTTACATAATTTACAGACGACTTATCAGTAACATCAGACAAAGTCTTACGTAAACTATTAAACTGTATCCCTGTCCATTTACCTTTCAATGGATATTTTTTATCAGTATTTAAATCTCTTAGAGTTATATAAAAAGTTAATGTACATTTATATCCGCAGTCATGCCTCGTTATTTCATAAATAGAATAGGGTGGAACTGTATAGCTGATACGTTCAACGGAACGGTCTCCATTTTCTACAGCTTGTTGACGTCCAAAAATCAATGGAGTTTCTACTCCACCACTATAAAAAAGTTTTCCTTTGGTATCTACGATAGGTACACTAATCTTTAAATCCTCCAAGTTTTCAACTTTATTTGGCAATACGCCATCCGTTAATACAAATAAAGAATAATCCTTATACCTTTCTTCCGATTTATACTCCATTGGAAGAGGTGTGCTCTTATTATTCTCAACATGTTGTAGTACTTGCACCTCTCCTTCTATCCACTCTACCACATCCGTTTCCTCCTGCACAAACTTATAGGAAACGACCTCTAATATCACCGGAGCATTGGATGGAGAAGAAGACACTTCATCCGAATCACTACTACAAGCTGCGAGTGCAGCGCAGATACCTGCAAGAAAGAACATTTTTGTTTTCATAACGCTTAGTTTTAGTTGTGTTACAATAGTTTAGTTTAGGGCAAATGTATAATATTTATATCACTTGTCAAAGTTTTACCGATAAAAAATAAAAAAAGGGAGAATTAATCTCCCTCCCAAATATTTTCAATTTCTACTATATACATCTTATGGAAACCTCCATGAGCACCGCCATACCATTTTTCTATAGATTCCTTATCGAGGAAGCAATCCGGTTTAATATTGTCCGCATAAAGTTTTTTGCATTCCAAAATCAGGCGGGCTTGTTCAAAAAACACATTGCCCTGTTCTGTAAATACAGGTTTCAGTCCGGTTGCTTTCACTTTGTCCATATCACGACCGGATTTTGAGCCACAAATTGCATGGACCTTTTTGTTGGCTTCTCCCAAAAAGGAAAGCGTCAGATAATCACTTTTCTCTATAAACTCGTATGTATATCGTTCGGGACGAATAAAAACAAAAGCAACAGGCTTATTCCAAAGCCACCCAATACCACCCCAACTGGCTGTCATTGTATTGAATTTCTCTTTTGTACCGGCAGTAACCAACATCCATTCTTTACCAATCGCCTCAAAGAAATTTTCTTTCAGGTCTTTTACTTCTAACTTCTTCATCTCTTTAGTTCGTTTTATAATTACTTTCTTTTACTCAGTTTTACGATTTCTCCCAGATAAGGGATTTCCACACGGATCTTTCTTTTTTTTGCTTCTGCTGCAAATACTTTAGGCGGATCATGCAAAGGTTCGTCTGATAAATCAAATGTACCATAATGCATCGGAATGGTAATTCCTGCCCGCATCTCTTCGGAGGCAGTCAGTGATTCATAAGGAGAGATATGATTGGGACGCATGAACCAGCGGGGTTTATACGCGCCGATACCCAGCAAAGCATAATCCGGAGCTCCGAACAGTTCCGGGATTTCCCGGAAATGGCTAGAATATCCTGTATCTCCACTATAATAAAGAGAGACACCATGTCCCTGCAACATGAAAGCGCCCCACAACCGCTGCCCTCCGTCACGCACGGAACGTTTGCTCCAGTGCTGTGCCGGCAAAAACGTTATTTTCAGTTCTTCATCTTCCAGTTGCTGATACCAGCCGGCCTCAATCACCTTCATTTCCGGAAACCAACTTTGTATCAATTCTCCGGTTCCCAACCCACAAAACAGTTTCATTTGCGGATTGTTATTCAGCAGACGGGTTATGCTCTGTTTATCCAGATGGTCAAAATGATCATGACTAATGAGCAGGTAATCAATTCCTGTAAAAATGTCGGGATTGGCAGGAAATTCACTTTGTCTCTTCACAAAAGGGATGCTCCCGAAAACCGGATCGAACATGATTCTTTTACCTGCCAGCTGAAGAAAAAAGGAATTATGCCCCAACCATATTAAAGAATCTCCCACCACAGCATCCAGCGAACGAAGATAGCAGACTTTGGGGTCCCACTTCACTGTCTTCTTTTCTTTCCGCTGAGGATTGGGAGACAGACGCCATTTCAGCACACTTCCCATACCGGGGCGGAAACGGTGTTGCCTGTTAAAAAAACGTCCGCGCACCATCGGATTTCCTCTCCAATAAGGATTGACGGTAGCCAAACGTTCGTTTCGCCTGAAACATATATGTTCACCCATTTTCTTTATCTATTGAATAAGCTATTACAAACTTAATTAAAAATCTCGATTTAGAAAGAAAGACAAACAAAAAATGTACCCCGGACACACTATCGGGGTACATTTCTCAGAAAAAGAATAAATATTATTCTTTTTTAATAGAACAATCTTACATTAAAAGCAGTGCAGGCCATACAACGGCAACTGCCATCCGAGAGCTGACAAATTAATAATTACGATGACAAGCCCCAGTACCCACAGGATAAACAGAGACCATTTCAGACCGGTTCCCATCGGTGACCAATGGAACAGCTGACGAAAAATGGTATACAGGAAGGCTCCTAACGGAATAGCTATCAAGGCAATTCCTGAGATGGTACCCAGCAATGTCATTATAGGAGATACGGTGGCTATAGGAGCCCAGTCGATAGCCGGAAGCATCTCATAAAGTATAGCTCCTCCGCCAATGAGTGCAGCAATCACCACAAACACCAACGCCACTATCAACACCGCTAGCACGAACAATATCGGGCAGCAAATAATGATAAGGGCAATCAGGAATATCTTGAGAATAATGGCAGCTATCGTCACAAATACATCGCCTACTTTCTGTAGAAAGGTGCGTGGCTTATCTGAGTTCACAAAGTTATTCACTCCGTCGGCAACCCGTTCAAAACCGTCTGTCACCGTTTTACCTATATTCTCAATGGTCACCGCTTCCCCACGCATGCTCAGTTTTTCGGCTGCCGTACGTGCTTCGGGAATGATAATCCATCCTATAATATAAAGAATAATCATCGGACAATAAGGAACGAACAACAGGACAATCATCAAGATGCGTACCAGCGTTATATCCCAGTCAAAATAAGCGGCCAGCCCCGAAGCCACACCTCCCAGCAGTTTATTATCCGGATCACGGAACAAGCGACGGGTAGTGGCAGTCCGTGTATATCCCTGACCGGCAGAAGCAGCCTGCTCCTTTTTACGAGGTTCAGATTCGTCGTCAGATACACCAAAGTCCTCCGGCTTGCCTACCCGGGCTATGATTTCCTCTACATCGGCAAGGGTAATGACTTGCTTCCCTGCAGACACTTTCTCGGCAAACAACTCGGCAATACGAATCTCGATATCATTCACAATCTCTTCCGCTCCCTCCTGTTTGCGAAAATAATGTTTCAGGTTGGCCAGATAGTTGTCCAACAGACGGTAGGCATCATCATCTATATGATAGACAGTTCCTCCTAAATTTACAGTCAATGTTTTTTTCATTATTATTTCTTCTTTATCGAATTATCTACTAGCAATATGATTCACTGTTTCATTCAGCTCCTTCCAGGACAGCTCTAGCTCGCCTAAAAAGGCTTCTCCTTTTTCTGTAAGCTTATAGTACTTACGAGGTGGACCTTGCGTGGATTCTACCCATTCATAACTCAACAAATCGTCATTCTTCAAACGTGTCAGCAATGGATATAAGGTACCCTCCACCACAATCAGCTGCGCCTCTTTCAACTTCTGAATAATGTCAGAAGCATAGGCCGGCTCTTTGTGAAGTAAAAGCATGATACAATACTCTAACATGCCTTTTCTCATCTGAGATTTTACATTGTCTACATTCATTATTCTTTTTCTTTTTGACAGAACAAATATATGCATTACTTTAGTACCTTGCATTGCAAAGTACTATAATTTAATAATAATTAAACCATTAAGAAGTTACCACCTTATTATAAAAAGAAATAATCGCTATATTTGCAACTCAAAAAAACCACAAAAAAGAAAATACATATGTTTACTATTCGAAAAGCAACCACAGATGATTGCGGACTGATCAACCAAATGGCGGGTAAAGTATTTCCCGCTACTTATAAAGAGATCTTATCTCCCGAACAACTGGATTATATGATGGACTGGATGTACTCTCCCGAAAATATCCGGAAACAAATGGAAGAAGAAGGCCATGTTTATTTTATCGCGTATGAAGAGTGCGAGCCCTGCGGCTACGTCTCTGTACAACAACAGGAAGAAAATGTATTCCATCTTCAGAAAATTTATGTTCTCCCCTATTTTCAAGGCGCGCACTGCGGCAGCTTTTTATTCAGAGAAGCTATCAAATATATAAAGGAAGTACATCCGGAACCTTGCTTAATGGAGCTGAATGTGAACCGTGACAATAAAGCTTTACTGTTTTATGAACGGATGGGAATGAGAAAGTTGCGGGAAGGGGATTTTCCGATTGGCAACGGATATTACATGAATGACTATATCATGGGACTGGATATCTGAAAAATAAAGCTATATACAAAATGCCCCGGAACATGGATTGAATGACAATATCTGTTCCGGGGCATTCGTTTTATGTATTACTGACGCAAGCTTATTTCGCTACGCGTTCCAGCCATTTCAGCATGAAAATCATTGTAAACATTGAAATAGTACAAGCTACAACAAATACAGTCCATGTCATCCAGATAGGAATTGATTCGTATAGGATAGCACCGATCACCAGCAGCTGATTACCAAGCGCAGTTGCACCTAGCCATCCTCCCTGCATGATACCCTGGTATTTCGGAGGAGCCACTTTAGACACAAACGAAATTCCCAACGGGGAAATGTACAACTCAGCTACCGTCAGAATCAGATAAGTCAGCATCAACAGGAACGGAGTCACTTTCACCGGTGAAGTTCCTACAGCAATAATATCCTTGTGCAAAGGCAGATTGGCAAAATAAGAGCCGACAGCCATTACGATAAAGGCTAATGCCGCAATACCCATACCAATCGCAATCTTTTTAGGAGTAGAAGGTTCTTTTCCACGTCTGCGCTGACTGGCAAAGATTGCCATGATCACAGGAGTCAGGAAGACAACGAAGAATGGATTCAGTGATTGGAACAACTCTGCGGAAATAGGCATGCCAAACAAATTGAGGTCAGTGTATTCTTTTGCAAAGTAAGTCAATGTCAAACCGTTCTGGTGGAAAGAGAACCAGAAGAAGATAACGACTCCGAATACTGCAAAGAGAGCGTACATACGTTGTTTTACTTCCTGAATACTCATTTCTACAGTAGCAGACGAAGAGGAGGAAGAAGCAGCTGCCTTCTTGCTGGGATCCGGGAAGTTTCTCTTATTCAGCAAATAGATCGTCAAAGAAATGACCATCGCGATGATAGCCACTCCAAACGCATAATGGAAACCTGTGGTAAAGACATTCAAATAATCAGATGCAAATGCTGTATAATCCTGTACCGGAACATTGGAGGCTTTCTCTACCAATGTATGATATGTTTCGGTAGCTTCGGGTGACAGCGTACCAGCCAAATGACCATGACATAATGCAGGAAGATCGGCATCATAATTGTAACCGAAAGTAGATAACCACCAGTTACGTACACCTACCGCTGCAAACGGAGCAAAAATGGCACCGATATTAATGAACATATAGAATAAGGAGAAACCGGAATCACGCATACTTGCATATTGGGGATTATCATACATCTGCCCTACCAGAGCCTGCAGATTTCCTTTAAATAATCCGTTACCAAATGCAATCACAAACAAACTGGCACAGGTGATCACCAGATAAAAGGTCTGATTGTCTACCGGAGTCTTGGATGGAATAGCCAGCAACAGGTACCCCACTGCCATCAGCACGATTCCCGTGAAAATTGTTCCTTTGTAGTTTCGTGTCTTATCGGCAATAATACCTCCGACCAAAGCAAGAATGTAAATGGAGAAATAAAAAGTTGAATAAATAAATCCTGCTTCTTTTCCATTCATTCCAAACTTAGCTTGCAGGAAAAGCACGAGGATTGCCATCATTGTATAGAAGCCGAAGCGTTCACCTAGATTGGCTAAAGCGGCTGCTATCAGTCCTTTAGGGTGTTTGTCAAACATAGATATAAATTTATTAATTAATGATTGATAATTTTTCTAATGACATATATTCTGCAAATATATACTTTTTTGGATTTATTCCTCAAATAAACGGCAAATTTCTGCCCTCGATTCACGGATTAAATCATCCGGTGCAAGCTTTATCTGAAGCCCCCGTACACCGGCACTTACATAAATATACGGAAAATGCAGGCAAGTGTCATGAATATAAGTAGGAAAATGCTTCTTCATTCCAATGGGCGAACAACCTCCCCGGATATATCCCGTCAGCGGAAGAAGTTCCTTCACGGGTATGAGATCGCACTTTTTATTGCCGGAAGCCTTTGCCGCCAGTTTCAAATCAACTTCGTGTTCACCCGGGATGACGCAAACAAAATAGCCGCTTTTGTCACCGTGAAGAACAAGTGTCTTAAATACCTGCTCTATATTTTCGCCTAAATTGGCTGCTACATGAATAGCACTCAGATCATTTTCGTCCACCTCATAAGGAATCAATTCATAAGCTATTTTAGCTTTATCCAGCAAACGCGCCGCATTCGTCTTATTGATCTTCATTTTGTTGTTTCTTTTATTAATCTTGTATGCAATATATACTAAAGAATATGATAAATGCCGACTTATCGGACAAAAGCCCATAAGCCGGCACTCATACTTCAATATCAAAGTCCTAACTCCTCGCGAAGAAACTTCGGAGTATAACCTTTCTGGCTCTTCGCAACCTCTTCCGGTGTTCCGTAGCTAAGGAGTACTCCCCCGCCCTTACCACCTTCAGGCCCCATGTCTATGATATAATCCGCCATCTTGATAACGTCCAAGTTATGTTCGATTACAATAACGGTATTGCCCTTATCCACCAATTTATTAAGTACCCCCATCAACACACGGATATCTTCGAAATGGAGGCCGGTAGTCGGTTCGTCAAGAATGTAAAGTGTTTTACCGGTATCTCGTTTGGACAATTCTGTCGCTAGTTTCACACGCTGGCTCTCTCCACCGGAAAGGGTGGTAGATGACTGTCCTAATTTAATATAGCCCAAACCGACATCCTGCAAGACTTTTATCTTATTCAGAATCTGCGGAACATTCTCAAAAAATTCGACAGCACGGTTGATAGTCATATCAAGCACATCAGCAATGGACTTTCCTTTGAAACGTACTTCCAGCGTTTCACGATTATAGCGTTTGCCATGGCAAACTTCACAAGGTACATACACATCCGGCAAGAAGTTCATTTCAATCGTCTTGTATCCGTTACCCGTACAGGCTTCACAACGACCGCCCGATACATTGAAAGAGAAACGACCGGGTTTATAACCGCGGATCTTGGCTTCCGGAAGACTTACAAACAAATTACGGATATCTGAAAATACACCCGTATAGGTAGCCGGATTGGAGCGAGGAGTACGTCCTATCGGAGACTGATCCACATCGACTACCTTATCTATATTTTCCAGTCCTTCAATAGACTCGTATTCCAAGGGGTCCTGCAAGGAACGATAGAATTTCTGTGAAAGAATCGGCTGCAAAGTCTCATTAATCAAAGTCGACTTACCGCTTCCGGATACTCCTGTCACACAAATCAACTTACCTAACGGAAATTCAACATCTACATTCTTCAGATTATTTCCTTTCGCTCCTTTCAGCCAGATAGACTTCCCATTCCCTTTTCTCCGCTTGACCGGAATTTCTATTTTCATCTTTCCGTTCAGATATTGCGAAGTCATCGTCTCGGTTTTAAGCATTTCCGACGGAGTTCCGGAGAAAACGACTTCTCCGCCCAGACGTCCCGCTTTCGGTCCCATATCAATCACATAGTCGGCAGCCAGCATCATATCTTTATCATGTTCAACTACTATAACAGAGTTCCCCATATCACGGAGCTCCTTCAACGAACGGATCAGTCGCAGATTGTCACGCTGGTGCAATCCGATACTGGGTTCATCCAGAATATAAAGTACATTCACCAATTGGGAACCAATCTGTGTAGCGAGACGAATACGCTGGCTTTCACCACCGGACAGACTGACCGAACTACGATTCAGCGCCAGATAATCCAGCCCTACATCCAACAGGAATCTCAAACGCGTACGAATCTCTTTCAGAATCTCAGCAGCGATTTTCTTCTGTTTGTCAGACAGGAACTGGTCCACATTCATCAGCCAGTCATATAGCTCATTAATGTCCATATTTGCCAGCTCATTGATGTTCTTGTCGTGAATACGGAAGTGTAATGCTTCTTTATTCAACCGGGCACCTTTACATTCCGGACAAACAGTGGTCCGTGCAAACTGTTCCGCCCACTTCTGCGCTGTAGCAGATGCATCTTTTTCCTGAAGCATCTGGATATATTTTACGACTCCCTCGTAGGTCACAAAGTAATCGGAAGAAGTCCCTATCAACGAACTTTTGATCTTAATCCGATCGTCAGAACCATACAGGATTTCTTCAACCGCATCGTCTGACAATTCCTTCATCCGAGTTTTTAAAGTAGCCTCATATTTCTCCAGCAAAGCACCAATCTGCCAGAAAATCATCGCATTCTTGTATTTTCCCAAAGGCGCTATGGCTCCTTCATAGATGGAAAGTTCACGGTCGGGAATCACCTTGTCGACATCGATCTGATTAACGACTCCCAATCCTTTACACTTCGGACATGCTCCCTGCGGAGAGTTGAACGAGAAGTTATGAGGAGCCGGTTCCCGATAAGACAATCCTGTGACCGGACACATCAGGCGCTTGCTGTAATGGCGGATATTTTCTGTTTGCGCATCGAGAATCATCAATAAGCCATCACCTTGACGCATCGCAGTTGCCACGCTCTGTTTCAGCCGTTTATCATCTTTATCAGCTACAATCAGTTTATCTATTACAACCTCAATATCATGATTTTTGTAACGGTCGAGCTTCATACCATGTGTCACTTCACGCAGTTCGCCATCTATCCGTACATAGAGATATCCTTTCTTGCGTACCTGTTCGAAAAGTTCTTTGTAATGTCCTTTACGCGAGCGGACCAATGGTGCGAGCAAGTATATCTTCTTTCCTTTATAATCTTTCAGAATCAGATCCAGAATCTGTTCCTCCGTATATTTCACCATCTCCTCACCCGACAAGTACGAATAGGCAATACCTGCACGGGCATAAAGCAGACGAAGATAATCGTATATCTCCGTTGTTGTTCCTACAGTGGAACGGGGATTTTTATTCGTCGTTTTTTGTTCAATGGAAATAACCGGACTCAAACCGGTTATTTTATCGACATCCGGACGTTCCAGATTCCCCAGGAAGTTGCGGGCATAGGCCGAAAAAGTCTCGATATAACGGCGTTGTCCCTCGGCAAATATCGTATCGAAAGCCAAAGAAGATTTACCACTACCACTCAATCCGGTAATCACTGTCAAACTGTTACGGGGAATTTCAGCATCAATATCTTTCAAGTTGTGCACACGAGCACCATACACATTAATATATTCTGTTTCTTGCATATTCATATCCTTCATAAATGGTACAAAATTAATGTTTCCGCCCGAAATATGCTCCTAAAAAAGCACAATATTATTTTCTTAACTCAAATCTTATGAAGATATAGGGCATTATTCGTACCTTTGTTCCTTGATTTCAAGAACCAATAGTTATAAATTGATGAAACCGATAAGCCGAATATTCTTATGTTTGTTTTTTATAAGCGCCTCATACGCTATTAGTTATGCACAAGAGAACCAATCTTACTTCTTGCATACCATCGAAAAAGGACAGAGTTTATACTCAATCGCCAAGATGTATAATGTCACAACAAACGACATCATACGTTTGAATCCCGGATGTGATGAGAAAATTTATGCCGGACAGGCCATAAAAATCCCTAAAGGAAAAGAAAGCCAGAAAGGAGAAACATTTCATACGATTCAATCCGGAGAAACTTTATATAAACTGACTACAATCTATAATGTATCTGCGAAAGCCATTTGTGAAGCAAATCCGGGATTAAGCGCTGAAAACTTCCGTATCGGTCAAGTGATTCTCATCCCATTGGAGCAAGAACCGGAAACAGCAACGGCACAAACACCGGTTGATAAACCTGCTATCCAAGGTCCTGTACAGTCCAGATGCAAAGATATGCATAAGGTGAAACGCAAAGAAACTGTATTCAGCGTAAGCCGCGAATACGGAATCAGCGAGCAAGAACTGCTTGCCGCCAATCCCGAACTGAAAAACGGAATGAAAAAAGGACAATATCTTTGCATCCCCTATCCTGGCGCAATAACGATGCAGCCGACAACTCCCAAAGAGGACCCGTACGCTATTCCACCCAGCAACAACGAACTTTTCCGCAAGAGTAAAGAAACTCCTCAGGAAATTTCCACTATCAAAGCCGCTTTGCTATTGCCTTTCCAGGAAGACAAACGGATGGTGGAATATTATGAAGGTTTCCTGATGGCAGTAGACAGCCTGAAACGTACAGGCACTTCCATTGATTTATATGTATATGACTGTGGGAAAGATGTTTCTACATTAAATTCTATTCTGGCTAAGAATGAGATGAAGAGTATGAATGTCATTTTCGGCCCGATGCACCAGCAGCAAATCAAACCTTTATCTACTTTTGCAAAAAAGAATGATATACGGTTAGTCATCCCTTTCTCTTCGAAAGGTGAAGAGGTGTTTAATAATCCCGCCATCTATCAGATTAATACTCCACAATCCTATTTGTATTCAGAAGTATACGAACACTTTACCCGCCAATTTCCGAATGCAAACGTCATTTTCATTGAGCCAACCAGCGCAGACAAAGAAAAGGCTGAGTTTATAAGTGGCATGAAACAAGAGCTGAAAAACAAGGGAATATCGATGAAAACCGTCAATGAAAACGCTACCAAAGATATGCTGAAGGAAGCTCTTCGCACTGACAAGGAAAATGTTTTCATCCCGGCTTCAGGCAATAATGTTATGCTGATCAAGATTCTTCCTCAGCTGATTCTATTGGTCAGAGACACTCCGGAGCAGAATATCCGCCTGTTCGGTTATCCTGAATGGCAAACGTACACCCGGGATCATCTGGAAAGTTTCTTTGAACTGGATACCTATTTCTATTCATCATTCTACACCAATACATTGTTTCCGGCTGCTATACAGTTCACCAACAATTACCACAAATGGTATAGTAAAGATTTAGTCAGCAAATATCCCAGCTACGGAATGCTCGGTTTTGATACAGGTTTCTTCTTTCTGAAAGGATTGTCACGCTATGGCTCGGAGCTGGAAAACAACTTGCCAAAAATGAATCTGACTCCCATACAGACAGGATTCAAATTTGAACGCGTCAACAACTGGGGAGGATTCATCAACAAGAAAGTATTCTTCATCCATTTCACGAAGAATTTTGAATTAGTAAAACTTGACTTCGAATAATACAAAAAATGATAAAGATAAAATCTGTTCTGATCGCTGCTTCCCTGATAATGGGACTTGCACTTCCGGCCACCGCACAGATTGGCGAACCACGCCAGAATTTTTCTGTCGGGTTTAATGGGGGTGTCAACTTAAACAGTGCTTCATTTACTCCTAAAATCAAGCAAAACTCATTAATGGGTATCACCGGAGGGTTGACAGCACGTTATATTTCCGAAAAATATTTTGCGATGATCTGTGGCGCGCAAGTGGAGTTAAACATCTCACAACGTGGCTGGGATGAGCTATTCGAAATTATGGATGCAAACGGACAGACAGTGGAAGATCCTACCCGCTCATACACACGGAAAATGACTTATATCGATATCCCTTTCCTGGCGCATCTGGCATTCGGAAAAGAAAGAGGATTGCAATTCTTTGTCAACGCCGGTCCGCAGATCGGACTCTTGATCGGCGAATCTGAAAGCATGGAGAATATAGATATGAATAAACTGACAGACACGCAAAAAGCTGTTTACGGTGATAAAATCCAAAACAAATTCGATTACGGTATAGCCGGTGGTGGTGGAATAGAATTCAGAACCAAGAAAGCCGGCAGCTTCCTGCTCGAAGGACGTTATTATTTTGCATTGTCCGACTTTTACAGCACAACGAAAAAAGACTATTTCTCTCGTGCAGCTCATGGCACAATCACGGTGAAATTCACTTATCTATTCGATCTGAAAAAGTAAAAGATAGTAGAAATAAAAAAACAGGCGCGAAGTTCGCGCCTGTTTTTTTATTTCTATAAAGCCACTCCCTATGCCGGGAGCTTCCTTCATACTCTTACCGAAGTCTGTCTGCAGCCTTCACCATCACTTCATCACGTCCGATAGCACGAATAGCCAGCACGTTCAGAACAATGGATACCAGTGGCAAACAAAGTGCCCAACCAATACGGAACAAATTAGCGTCGCTCTTCAATGCAAAATAGAAAGCAATAAAGGCAATATAATAACCTACCAGCAACAAACTATTGAAGATCGACATGCGAATCTGTAACATGCGGTTCTTATACAGAAAAATAGTCGCAAAAGCTACCAGGGCACTCAGCATCAGAATACCAAATATCCCCCAAGTAGACTGGAAAGTTCCATTCACATCTATTCCCAGAGCTTTAAAAGGATGTTCTCCCGTAGTGTCGATAAAATATCCCATTGGCAAACACATTGCTGCGATCAGCAACACTGTAACAATCAATAAGTACAAACTTTGAATCCGTTGAATCATAAATATTCTATAGTAGTTAAGTTAAACAATAATAGCCAAGCAATAAGGAATAGGAAAATACTTCCCGCTTACTACTTGACTATCAATTCTTTCGTTAGAAAATAAATTACTGAAGTTTTTCTTTCTCCTTAGCCGGATTTCTATAATAAATTTTCCCTTCGATGTATTCCTGTGTAGCAATCAAGTCAGGTTTCGGAAGTTTCTCATAATAACGAGAAATTTCAATCTGCTCTCTATTTTCGAATACTTCTTCCAGATTATCATTGTAAGAAGCAAACTCTGCTAATTTCTTAGAAAGATCGTTTTTAATTTCCACACTAATCTGATTAGCACGCTTACCAATAATGGCAACAGTTTCATAAACATTCCCTGTGTCAGCACAGAGTTCCATCATATCACGGGTTACTGTCGTAGCAGGAGCATTCGTTTTTTTGTAGTCCATAAATCTATTTAAATTTAGTCTTTAATTACTTTCTGTGATTCATTGAATATTTTTTCGGCCTCTTTCAGGTATTTGCTTTCTGGAAATTCATTCTTAAAAGCATAATATTCATCTACCGTTTCACGGTAACGATCCATCTTCTTATCTTCTACACTATAAATGGCCATTTCATGTCTGGCACGCAGAATCAAGATAGAAAGTTCTTCGCGATAATCTGTATAGGGATAATCTTTGAGTGCATTCTGGGCTGTAATTACACATGACTCATAGTTATTTCCCAGATAGTTGCCCAGATTATAATACAACTTCGCTGAATAGAGTTCTTTCAACACCAGCTTATCCTGCAAAGCAAAAATCATATCTTGCGCTTCCTGCTTCTTGGTACTGTTCGGGAAATACTCCATGAACATCTGCAGTTGCTGGATAGCCTGATAAGTGCTTGATTGATCCAAACGTGGTTCCGGAGTATCCAAGAACAGGGATTTACCTGCATGGAAACGTGCCAGTTCAGTGAAAGTCCCACGAGGATAAGTGTTGAAATAGGTGATAAATGTCTGGGCAGCTGTCTGATAATCTTTCTGATTATAGTAACTCATACCCAACATATACAGAGACTCCTCCGCCTTATCGGTTCCTTTAAGGATTGTAATCAATTCGTTCAGCAAGGTAGCTGAGCGGTTATACTGCCCTTTTGCAAAATAGTTTTTGGCGGCCTCGTACTTGTATTCGTAATCGGTACTTTTCAGCAATTTGTTGTACTCTCCACACGATGTCAGAGAGGCTGCTGCGAGCAAAGTTATAATGATATTTTTCTTCATCCTTTTAAAAAATATTGCGCAAAGTTACTTATTCGCGGGGAATTAACCAATTAATCTATGTTTTTTAATACATAAAAGGCGTTAAACATCGACGAAAAGAGAAAAAATGACGTCAAACGGGAAGCTGCCAACAGTCAATAATAAACGGTGAACGACAAACAAGTAGTGCCATGCTCATACACCAGCCCTACTGTTCCTCGTTCACCGTCCGCTTGTATTGTCAGTCACCCGGTTACAGCTTATACAATTCGCTCGCAGCCAACAGATCGACTTTCTTTTCTTTCAGTACTTCAATACACTTATCCATATTGCTGGGACGAATCACAACATTTGCCACATTATTATTGGCAAATGAATACATGTATTCGATAAAGACGCCCTCTGCCGACAAGAATCCCAGCACTTTTGCCAAAGCTCCCGGCACATTCGGACAGCTAATACCAACTACATCTGTTATATTCACAGCAAAATGATTATCTTTCAATGCTTTATATGCTTTATCCGGATCGGATACAATTCCACGCAAAATGCCAAAATCAGCATTTTCGGCGATGCACAAGGCAGAAAGATTGATATTCTCTTTTGCCAGCACTTCAGTCACTTCCGTCAAACGGCCGGACTTGTTTTCCAAAAAGATAGAGAGTTGTTTTGCTACCATTATCGTAAAGTTTTAAGTTTTAAATACAGGTATTAGGTAATATGTATTAAATATCAGCCATGCGGATTCCATTTACAGCTACGATAATACTTAATACCTATTACTTAATATCTATTTCATATTTTTCTGTTGTCAATCACTCGTTTTGCTTTGCCCACGCTACGTTCAATGCTACGCGGCTCTACCAGCTTTACATTCACTCCCAGACCAAGCACACTTTGCAGACGACCTGCCAGCTTCTTCTTCAACGCCAGCATGCGGTTTATCTCATCCGAATAGAAATTCGGACGCACTTCTACCTGAAGTTCCATGGTATCGGTATTGTTTTCACGGTCCACTATTAACAAATAATGTGGTTCGAACTCTTCCATCTCAAGTATAACAGACTCTATCTGAGTCGGGAATACATTCACACCACGGATAATCAGCATATCGTCACTACGTCCCAAAATACGATCCATACGAACCAATGTACGCCCGCAGGAACATTTATCATAATGCAACGCTGTCAAATCACGCGTACGGTAACGGAGCAATGGCATTCCTTCCTTTGTCAGATGAGTAAACACCAGTTCACCCGTCTGCCCGGGTTCTATCGGCAACAATGTATTCGGATCTATAATTTCCGGGAAATAATGATCTTCATTCAAGTGCGTGCCATGCTGGCATTCACACTCATAACCGACACCCGGCCCGGCTATTTCACTCAATCCGTAGATATCATATGCTTTGATACCGAGCTTATCTTCGATTTCATGACGCATATTCTCTGTCCAGGGCTCTGCACCGAAAGCTCCCACTTTCAGCTGGAACTCTTCACGCGGATAACCGGAATCTTTAATGGCATCCGCCAGATAAAGCGCATACGAAGGAGTACAGCAAAGAACAGTTGATCCAAAATCATGCATTAATGTGATCTGTTTCTCTGTATTACCACTGGACATCGGAATCACAGACGCTCCAATATTCTCAGCTCCGGCATGTGCTCCTAACCCACCGGTAAAAAGTCCATATCCATAAGAAACCTGAAATATATCTGAACGACCTGCTCCATAAGCAGTAAAAGCACGTGATATACATTCCGCCCATGATGACAGGTCTTTGCGGGTGTATCCCACTACTGTCGGCTTTCCGGTAGTACCGGAAGAAGCGTGAATGCGCACAATCTGGCTCATCGGTACAGCACAAAGTCCAAAAGGATAATTATCTCTTAAATCATGTTTCGTAGTAAACGGCAGTTTCACGATATCGTCAATCGAATTGATATCATCCGGGGTTATACCCATTTCCTGCATTTTCTTCCGATAGAAAGGCGTGTTGTGATAAACGTAATCCACAATTTTCTTGAGTCGTATGCTTTGAATCTTGCGAAGACTTTCGCGGTCCATACACTCAATGGTCTCATTCCAAATCATGTTCTCTTGGTATTATTAGTTGTATGAATCTGTTTCATGATATTAATATGTTGCAAAGTAAAGGATTTATTTGGAAAAATGATTTGTAATCTCAATTATTTTGCCGAATATTGCTCCACCTTTTAGGATTTAACTATGAATTTTGAACTAACATCAGCTTACAAACCTACCGGGGACCAACCGGAAGCCATCGCTCAGCTCACTGAAGGGGTACTTCAGGGAGTTCCTGCACAGACATTATTGGGAGTTACCGGATCGGGAAAAACATTCACCATCGCCAATGTGATCGCCAACATCAACAAACCTACGTTGATATTGAGCCATAATAAAACACTGGCAGCGCAGCTATACAGCGAGTTCAAGGGATTCTTCCCTAATAACGCCGTAGAATACTACGTTTCATATTATGACTATTACCAGCCGGAAGCCTATCTGCCGAATTCAGACACTTATATAGAAAAGGATCTTGCCATCAATGACGAGATTGACAAACTGCGTCTTGCTGCTACCTCTTCTCTATTATCCGGTCGGAAAGATGTAGTAGTCGTATCCTCTGTTTCCTGTATCTATGGTATGGGAAACCCGTCGGATTTCTATAAAAATGTAATTGAAATTGAACGGGGCCGGATGCTCGACCGCAATGTTTTCCTGCGTCGTCTTGTAGATAGCCTGTATGTCCGTAACGATATTGAACTGAATCGAGGCAACTTCCGCGTAAAAGGAGATACGGTAGATATTTATCTCGCTTATTCGGACACCTTGCTTCGCGTCACTTTCTGGGGGGATGAAATTGACGGCATAGAAGAAGTGGACCCGATTACCGGCGTGACTACCGCCCCTTTCGAAGCTTATAAGATTTATCCCGCCAACCTATTCATGACCACCAAAGAGGCTACTCTTCGCGCTATTCATGAGATAGAAGATGATTTAACCAAGCAAGTAGCATTCTTCGAATCTATCGGTAAAGAATATGAAGCCAAACGACTGTACGAACGGGTGACCTACGACATGGAAATGATCCGGGAACTAGGACATTGTTCCGGTATCGAAAACTATTCCCGTTATTTCGATGGCCGTGCTGCCGGCACGCGTCCTTATTGTCTTCTCGACTTCTTCCCGGACGACTTTTTGCTGGTTATTGACGAAAGCCATGTAAGCATACCGCAGGTCCGCGCAATGTACGGAGGCGACCGTGCCCGTAAAATCAATCTGGTAGAATACGGCTTCCGATTGCCTGCTGCCATGGACAATCGTCCTCTGAAGTTTGAAGAGTTTGAAGAGATGACAAAGCAAGTGATTTATGTCAGTGCCACACCGGCAGAATATGAGCTGATACAATCGGAAGGAATCGTTGTAGAACAGGTTATCCGTCCTACCGGCCTACTTGATCCTGTCATCGAAGTGCGACCGAGCCTCAACCAGATTGACGACCTGATGGAAGAGATTCAGCTCCGCATCGAAAAAGAAGAACGGGTACTTGTCACAACACTTACTAAACGTATGGCGGAAGAGTTGACCGAATACCTTCTCAACAATAATGTAAGATGCAACTATATTCACAGCGATGTAGATACGTTAGAACGTGTGAAGATCATGGATGACCTGCGACAAGGTGTTTACGACGTACTTATTGGTGTCAATCTGCTCCGTGAAGGACTTGACTTGCCGGAAGTATCTCTTGTCGCTATCCTTGATGCCGATAAGGAAGGATTCCTCCGGTCCCATCGGTCATTGACCCAGACAGCAGGACGTGCCGCCCGTAACGTAAACGGAAAAGTGATTATGTATGCTGATAAAATAACGGACAGCATGCGGCTTACGATCGATGAAACAAATCGTCGACGTGAGAAACAGCTGGCTTACAATGAAGCAAACGGTATCACTCCACAGCAGATCAAGAAGGCCAGAAACTTGTCTGTATTTGGCAATGCCGGCTCGGAAGCCGATGAAATGTTGAAGGAAAAACATGCTTACGTGGAACCTTCCTCTCCTAATATTGCAGCCGACCCTGTTGTACAATACATGAGTAAAGCACAAATGGAGAAGAGCATAGAACGTACCCGTAAATTAATGCAGGAAGCTGCCAAAAAGCTGGAATTTATCGAAGCCGCCCAATATCGGAACGAATTATTAAAACTGGAAGATTTGATGAAAGAAAAATGGGGATAAACGGCTCATAAATATCAATAAATCTATAACAAACCCGCACTTTTGCTAATTAGTGTTATAAAAACACCTATTAAGGATGAATAATTTGCTAATATCACAGAAGTCCGTATCTTTGCACTGTGTTTTTCATAGTATTAGATTTAAGGTTAACAAAGGTTGGAGCAAGGCGTTGCTCCTTTTTTTATGTCCATACGTTATCTAAGCTTTTTCAATTCTATAAAATAATATACGAATGCCTTGGCCAATGTTCCATAATAGACTCTACTTTGGAATCTTCAGTAACCAAATAATCGATATCCCCCCAAAGAAGCTATAGTATAGTCTTCAGCCACCGAATATCCGCAAAGTCTAACAGAAAAACAAGAATGGCTCAACAAACATTTCCCTTTCATCACATGGGAGCAAATGATATTTTGCGGACGCAAAGACAGTATCAAAGGAGATATAATGATTGACGATCATCCCAAAAATCTCAGAATTTTTGATGGTGAAAAATATATTTTCACCCAACCGCATAATATTTTTATAACAGATTATAAGCGAGTAAATAGTTGGAATGAGATTATGACACTTTTCTAGTCTTTTCCACAACCTAAGAGCAAGAAAAAATGCCTCTTAATTTCTTTTCAAGAGGCATTTTTTTATATATTCTATTGACTAATTCATTCACTAAAGTGCCTTTTCAATAGCTTGTTTGATCAATGTTTCCATGACTTCATATCCCTCACCTGTCGGATGTACTCCATCTTTTGTATATTGAGGATTCAAAGCCTTGTTCTCGCCAACTACCATCGGCTGATAATAGTTCACAAACGGAATTTTGTTAGCCTTGGCATAAGCTTCTATACGGGCATTCAGTGACTGAATCTTTTGAGGAGCATCCTTGATCTCCCGTCTCCATGGAAATTCAGCAGCCGGCAGCACTGAAGTCAGAATCACCTTTATTTTATTTGCTTTCGCTAACTCTGCCATAGATGCAATATTTCCGAATGTATAATCTTCATTATACGGACCTGTATTTTCAGCCACGTCATTTGTTCCCGCATTAATGACAACCAATGCCGGAGCAAGATTTATCACATCTTCCCGAAAACGAAGTAAAAACTGATAGGAAGTCTGTCCGCTGATACCACGGCCAATATATCCATTCGTTTTGAAAAAGTCAGGATGCGTCCTCACCCATCCTTCCGTAATGGAATTGCCCATAAAAACAACTCTTTTTTCTTTCTTCACAGGTTGCGCAAGTGTTGCATTCTCTTTCGCATAACGTTTAAAGTCAGCGAACTCATGTTTCTGTGCATAGATCTCTCCTACCGAGAAACTCAAACAAACAACAGCCAATAACATCCATTGACCCAATTTTTTCTTTTCCATATACTTATAATAAAGATTAGTAATTCAAATTGCATGCAAAGATAAAAAAACTCTTTATATGAACGATTAAATACCGAATATCCGTTAAGTGAAGAAGTAATTTTCTTAATCTATGTTATATAACATGGATTTTTCTTTGGATTATTTGCAGATTTCACAGAAGTCCGTATCTTTGCACTGTGTTTTTCATAGTATTAGATTTAAGGTTAACAAAGGTTGGAGCAAGGCGTTGCTCCTTTTTTTATGCCTATACATTTGGAATCCTGAAAAAGAATGGTATTTTTGTAAATCATAATATCCTAAAAAATACTGCCATGAAAAAACTCATAACTCTCTTCTTTATAAGTATACTTAGTCTTCAGATGTACTGTTCCGCACAAGAGATATTGAACGTAGATTATTCTGCCATCAAGGAATATGTAACCGACCATAGTACGGAATTTCAGAAACTCATGCAACGTTTTGAGGAAAATGATAGCCTACTCACCCGCCAGGATTATGCCATGATATATTACGGATACTCCTTTACTCCTGCCTATAAAGGAAGTATGGATAACTTTCAAGATCTCCGGAAACTGATTAAAGAGCAAAAGTATGAAGACGCTTATAATACCGGTAAAGAACTGCTGAAAAAGAATCCTGTATCTCTTCAATTATTATACAACATGTACGGATTAGCAGGTTTACTTGAAAAAGATATCCAGGAAATAAAGCATTATTCGAAGCGATACGCAGCCCTTCTTACTATGATTTCCCTTACAGGAGACGGCACAAGTGAAGAGACAGCATTCAAGGTTATCTGCGTTAATGATGAATACCAGCTACTGAACATGTTATTCAGAATGGAAAACATGAAAAGTCAATCGCTAGTCAATAAATGCGATCTGATAGAGTTTGATAAATGCCAGCATTATGAAGGCAATCAAATGTACTTCGACATTAGCCGTTCCCTTGATTATACGAGTAAATTATTCGGGAAATGAAAAGTAGGTTTGCTTTTGGGGATCTCTCCCAAACTTAAATACAAAAATAATAACTTATAATAAACTTGAAATAACTAATTAAATAATGGAATCAGAAATTCAACTCAACGACCACAACAAACAGGAATATCCTCCCATGCATACAGATGAGACACATTATCTTATTTTTTAGACAAAAGAACATAAGAACAAAAAAGAAACATGGAAATAGAAAGTTTGATAAAAGCTATTATCCAGTGTGCTTATAATGTAAGAACACACCTTGCAGCAGGTTTTCTTGAAAATGTTTATCAGAAAGCATTGATGATAGAATTAAAAAAAAAGGGTATTCATGCAGATACAGAAACTCCTATAAATGTATATTACAAAAATGAAATTGTAGGAGAATTCAGAGCAGACATAATCGTAGAAGGAGAAATAATCATTGAACTTAAAGCGGTACAGCATCTTCTTCCTATACACGAAACCCAATTAGTAAATTACTTAACCGCTACCAATACAGACCACGGCTTATTAATAAACTTTGGTGGTGAACGTATCGAAATAAAAAGAAAATTCAGAGAATATAAACATAAAAATAACGCATAAGAAAAAATATGTTCTTTTGTTCTTATGTCTAAAAGCAATAAAAATTTGTCTATTATGGAAATAAATCAAGCAGCCCCCAAATTTCAGGATGTGTCAATCGCGCCTATGCATACAGCAGAGCATTTATTAAATGCCACTATGGTAAAAACCTTTGGTTGCCTCCGCTCAAGAAATGCCCATATAGAAAGGAAAAAGAGTAAATGCGACTATATTCTTTCTGTATGTCCCACGGAGGCGGAAATACAAATGATCGAAGATAAAGTAAATGCAGCTATCGACCAAAATCTGCCCGTTACTGTAGAATTCATGACTCATGAAGAAGCAAAAGACATCGTAGACCTGAGCAAACTTCCCGCTGATGCCAGTGAAACCCTTCGTATTATACGTATCGGAGATTACGACGCCTGTGCCTGTATCGGACTACATGTATCCAATACTTCAGAAATAGGAACTTTCAAAATCATCAGTCATGATTATGATGAAGAAAGACAAGTATTAAGGCTGAGATTCAAGCTTCTTGAGAAGAAATAGAATATCAAATTAATATCTATATTATATAAAATAAACAAACACAGGCTACATTTTGTCATCAAACAAGATAAATTGACATTATCAAGATGACAAATAGACACTTACAGCCTCAAATATCTTTTGGCATAAGGTTTGCACTTATAACAGCGAACGACGGTTCGAAAACGGACGGCAAGAGTCGAAAATTCCTCTCTGCAGAAAGCGACGACCCGAAGTTCAAAATTGAATAAACCGAATGTTTAACTAAAAGATAGGAGACTAAGATTATGATGCCTGTTAGAAGAACTCAAAACTGGTTACCAAGTATTTTTAACGATTTCTTTGATAACGATTGGATGGTAAAAGCAAATGCTACCGCACCTGCAATCAATGTTTTTGAAACAGAAAAAGAATACAAAGTTGAACTGGCTGCTCCGGGGATGACAAAAGAGGACTTCAATGTTCGCATTGATGAAGAAAATAACCTCGTTATCACCATGGAGAAGAAGACTGAAAACAAAGAAGAGAAGAAAGAAGGTCGCTATCTACGTCGCGAATTCTCTTATTCCAAGTTCCAGCAGACTATGATTCTACCGGATAATGTAGATAAAGAAAAAATATCTGCCGCAGTAGAAAACGGAGTATTGAATGTTCAACTTCCTAAGATTTCTGAAGAAGAAGTGAAGAAAGCCGAAAAGCAAATCGAAGTAAAATAACACAGTAACCGCAATTCACCTCAAGCGGGTGAAGAGATAATAAAAAAACAGCTCTTTCCGATCATAAAGGAAAAGAGCTGTTTTTTATATAGTCCCATTACCCGACTATTGATTTTTCCGGTAGCTGAACACTGCCCAGCTATTGAAAACCAGGGCAAAAAGAAACAAGACTCCTATTTCAGGCAGCAATTCCAGTAAGCTGCTTCCCTTAAGATATACCATACGCATTGCTTCCATAAAGTACTTCAACGGATTAAAATAAGTGATCACCTGCGCCCACTCAGGCATGCTGCTCACCGGTGTAAATAGTCCGCTCATCAACATCAGAATCAACATAAAAAAGAACATCACAAACATGGATTGCTGCATAGTTGCCGAATAATTGGATATGACAAGCCCGAAACCGGACATAACAAACACAAACAGAATCGCCAAAAAATAAATCACAATAAAGTGTCCTACAGGAGTTATTCCATAAAGCAACCAAGATAATAAAAAGCACAAAGTCAATACGATAAAGCCTGTGATCCAGTAAGGTAGAAGTTTGGCCAGAATAAAAGTAAACTTCGGTACAGGGGTCACATTAATCTGTTCGATGGTTCCAACTTCTTTCTCACTAACGACATTCAAAGCAGGTAAAAAACCGCATATCAGAGTCAGCAACATTCCCATCAGTGCAGGAATCATATAAAGCTTATAATTCAGATTCGGATTAAATAATCCCTGCGTATCGATACGAATAGAAGGGGCACTACCCGAAGCTGAAACGGCATCAGGACGTTCCGCACGTAATTCGGTTGCGTAATTATTGATAATAGTAGCCAGATAAGAACTGCCCAACCCTCCTTTCGTTCCATTTACCGAATTGGCGGCAATCAAGATATGAGCTTCCCCTTTGTTCATCCAATCCTTTTCCAAATGACGGGGTATCTCCATCACAATATCCGCCGTTCCCAATTCAATATTCCGCAATCCATCCGCATAAGATGCCGGAACTTCCGTCAGACGGAAATAAGTAGAAGCCGCAATCTTATTCACCAACCGCTGAGAAATAACCGAATGGTCGTTATCAACGATATTCAGCTGGATATTCTTTATTTCCATATTCACGGCCCAAGGCATCAGCAACATGATCATACAGGGAAAGACAAGAATCAATCTCGGCAAGAACGAATTGCGTAGCAACTGTTTAAACTCTTTTTCTATCAGAAATTTTATCATAATAAATTCCTTTATTCCAATCGATATTTAAATTTCTTGATGCTGATTGTAATAAGCACTATGGCCATCAGCAATAAAATGCCAATCTCTTTAAGTACCAGCACAACCGGCACTCCTTCAATCATCAGTTTGCGTACAGCCTGTATATACCAACGGGCCGGAATAATGTCCGATATGACCTGAAGAACTATTGGCATGCTTTCTACCGGAAAAATCATGCCGGACAAAACCATGGTAGGCATCATCAATATCATACCGGATGCCAACATTGCCGCCACCTGTGTACTTGTCACTGAAGAAATCAGCAAGCCCAAAGCCAGCGATACGAAGATAAAAAGCAAGGATACCATCACCAGCCAGAATAAACTCCCCACTACCGGCACATCCAGCACAAAGACTGAAAGCAACAGAATAGTAGTCAGATTGACAAACGATAAAACAAAGTAAGGAATTGCCTTCGCCAACACAATAAATAATGGTTTTACCGGAGATACCAGCAATACTTCCATGGTACCGGTCTCTTTTTCACGGACAATGGAAATAGAAGTCATCATCGCGCAAATCAACATTAAAATCAATCCCATAACCCCAGGCACAAAGTTATAGGCACTCTTCATTTGCGGATTATACAATAATTTGATATCCGGAATCAAACGGGAAACAGAAACGTTGGAAGGCAACATTTTCTGCCCCACCGAAGAAACAATACTGGCAGCGTAATTGGTTTGCGAAGTAGACATATTAGGATCAGTTGCATCTGCTATCAGCTGCACACGGGCATCTCCCTTATAAAGTCCGTCAGCAAAACGCTCTCCAAATACAATCGCCATATCAATCTTATTTTTCCGGAAGGCAGCCTCCATTTCCTGCGGAGAATGAAAGCGGGCAGTAACCGTGAAATATTCACTCGCATCCAGACGGTCTATAATTTTCCTTGTCACCACATCATTCGAAGGATCAAGAACAGCCAGCCGGACATTCTTCACTTCCGTACTGATAGCAAACCCAAACAGGATAATCTCTACGACCGGCATTCCCAACAGAATCAACATCGTACGCCGGTCACGGAAAATATGATAAAATTCTTTCTTTACGAAAGCTATAAATTGTTTCATAATCAATCTGCTTTACGCACCGCATGGCGGGCAAGTTGTTGAAACACATCATCCATCGTCTCCACACCAAACTGCTCTTTCAGTCGAGTCGGTGTATCCAGCGCCTTGATCTGTCCGTCTACCATAATCGATATCCGGTTACAATATTCCGCTTCATCCATGTAGTGTGTGGTAACAAAAACAGTTATTCCCCGATCGGCTGCCTGATAAATCAGTTCCCAGAATTGTCTGCGGGTAGCAGGGTCCACTCCTCCGGTCGGTTCATCCAAGAACACAATCTTCGGTTCATGAAAGATAGAGACAGAAAAAGCCAGCTTCTGCTTCCAACCCAAAGGAAGGCTTTTTACCAGTGTATTCCGTTCGTCTGCAAAGCCGAGGCGTTCTAACAATTCCTCTGTCTTTTCTTCAATTTCCTTATCCTTCATTCCATAGATTCCGGCAAAAAGGCGGATATTCTCCCACACTTTAAGATCTTCATACAAAGAGAATTTCTGGCTCATATATCCGATATGCTTTTTTACCTGTTCAGCTTCGCGGAAGATATCATAACCGGCCACCTTGCCTACCCCCGATGTCGGACGGCTCAATCCGCAAAGCATGCGCATTGCAGTTGTCTTACCTGCTCCATTGGCTCCAAGAAAACCGAAAATCTCTCCGCGTTTCACCTGAAAAGAAATATGGTCGACTGCCGTAAAATGCCCAAAGCATTTAGTCAGCTGATCCACTTCAATAACAGGAACTGCCATATTCTGCGCTTCCTCCCGTTCCAAAGGTGGCGGACAAAGAATAGAAGCAAATTTCTGAAGAATCCGTTCGGGTGTATCAATCCCATGCACCTGTCCATGATTAATAAAAGCAATCCGGTCACATTGACGAGCCTCATCCATAATAGGAGTTGAAACAATAATTGTAATCCCCTGCTTCCTTAAATTACGGAGCATCTGCCAGAATTCTTTTCGCGACACGGGATCTACCCCGGTAGTCGGCTCATCCAGAAATAAAATATCAGGTTTGTGAATCAGAGAACAACTTAACGCCAGCTTCTGCTTCATACCTCCTGACAAAGCTCCTGCCCTTCTTTTTTTAAACGGCTCAATCTGCTGATAGATATCTTTAATCAAATCATAGTTTTCCTGTATCGACGTATGAAAGACTGTCGCAAAAAACTCCAGATTCTCCTCCACAGAAAGATCCTGATAAAGCGAGAATCTTCCGGGCATATACCCTACTTTCGTGCGAATCAACTTGTAATCCGTCACCACATCCAGTCCGTTGACAATCGCCGTGCCTTTATCAGCCAGCAATAAAGTAGTCAGAATACGGAATAAAGTACTCTTACCCGCCCCATCGGGACCGATCAGCCCAAAAATTTCTCCCCGCTCTACTGCAAAGGAAACCTCTTTCAATGCCTCTACTTTCCCGTAGTTCTTACTGACTCCCTTTACAACAACTATGGATTCTCCTTTTTCCATACCACACCTCCATACATACCAATCTTCAGCGAACCGTCATTTTTCACGGCAATCTTTACCGCATATACCAGATTGGCACGTTCATTTTTAGTCAGGATAGTTTTGGGAGTAAATTCCGAACGGTCGGAAATCCAGGTGACCACACCGGGATAAGCTTTCTGTTCCGAATTTCCATAATCGGAGTACACAGTCACTTCATCTCCCAGCTTCACCTGAGACAATTGTTCTGAAGTGACATAAGCCCGCAGATACATCCGGTCAATCTCTCCCACTTTAAACAGCGGCTTGCCAACAGATGCCAGTTCTCCCGCTTCCGCATATTTAGCCAGTACCGTACCTTCGATAGGCGACAGGATATGACATTTGTTCAACTGATCTTCAACTTGTACCACTTGTATACCGACCGAATTTCCTTGTTCCGTCAGGCTGTTCGTACTATTCAGCAATGATGATTCCTGTGCAATCAACTGTCGCTGAAGCAAAGCGATCTGCGAATCCCAGTCGTCCAGCTGTTTCTGGTTAGCAGCTCCGGCAGCAAGCAGGTTCTCCACCCGTTTCTTTTCCCGTTGAGCCGTAGCTATTTGTTGTTTGGTAGCAGCTATCTGCTTTGCCAGGTCGGGACGTTGGCTCTCTACCGACTTCATACTTGCTTCCAGTTGCAGCTTCTTCAGATATAATTGGACGGTATCTACCAAACCGACTTCTTCACCGGCTTTCAGCCTTGTTCCTTCCTCTACTTCCAGTCGCAGCAATTTTCCTGACGCTTCAGCAGAAACGGTCACTTCCGTAGCTTCAAATGTTCCCGTTGCATCATAGTCGGGCACTCCATTCCCACAGGCAGCAAACATCCATACCGCCATCCCGTATATTCCTATTTTTGTCATTCGTTTCATATCCGAAAGATTTTATTAATGATTAGTAGTATATTTCAATTGATAAATGCCCATCAGCCGTTGAATCTCATGCATTGCTTTCGCCTGACGTGCAAGGCTCTCATTCGTCAGTTCTCTAAGCATCTCGGTCACCGTCAGCGTACCATTTGCAACTTTGGCTTCCGCAGCCCGACGAATATTAGTACGCAACCGGATAATTTCATCATCATCCTGCATCTGCTTTTCCAACGAACGGATAGACTGATCTTGCTGTGTCATTTCCAGTCGTGTATTAAAAAGAAACACATCCCGATTGCTGTCCAGTTGTTTCCGTTTATTTTCAATCACCCGGCGGTCGTTCTTCAGCGTATACAGACTCCCGAAATTCCACGAAAGCCGGACGCCTGCAATATAATAAGGAGAAAATTCATTCTTCAGCATATTTAATCCCGGATTACCATAAGCTCCCTGCACAAACAAGCCAAAATGAGGGAGATGACGCACATTCAATGCTTTCTCCTGCACCTGCAATCCCGTTCCCTGTGCATCAAACCATGACAGTTCCGGTCGGCGAATGTCACTGACAGCCGAAAGTTCGTTTTGCGGAACAGGCTTTTCAAACACAGTCTCCTGCGAAAGTACCTCTCCTACCAACAACGAAAGCATCTTCAAATAAGCCATGCGCGAAGATATCAACTCTACTCTTTTCTGGCGAGTATTCAATTGCTCCACTTTCACAGCATCCAGATCAGCCTGATTGGCAATCCCATTTTCTACATAAGCCGTAATCTGACGGAAGTTCCTTCCCAGCTCGTCTTGCAACAAGGCATTCTGAGCCAACTGTTCATCCAACATCAGAATTCCAAAATACAGATCATTCACACGGCTATTCAACGAGTACATATCCACGTTCAACTTTTCTCTGTTGATCTCCGCTTCCGCTTCAGTCTGCTTCTTCTGCATCCGGATTCCTCCGCCATCCCATATCTGCTGTTGTAACTCCAACATCACCTGATATTGATCCTTAGACATTCCTTTGATATCCACTCCGGGAATGGCAACAGGTAACTCCGTCACCTCGCTTTGATAAGACGCTTTTGCTGAAAGAGCGAACTGGGGCAAGTATCCTCTCGCCGCATTTTCCAAATTATATTCTTTCGTCTTCTCTATCAAATCATACTGACGCACCAACGGATAGTTGTCCTGCGTTTTCTGCTGACATTCTTCTAATGTTATACGTCTCGCCTGCCCATACATTCCCGTCACAAAGAGCAAGAGCGAAATACTAAAAATGATTCTTTTCATACACCTGTTTTCTATGAATTCTTCAAAAGACAAAGATAGCCGTTTAAGCGATAGCTTCACATTCCGATAGTTGGGAAATATGTCCCGTTAGTTCGATTTATCCTAAAAAAGGAGAAGATTTTGAGGCAATTTCTTATCTTTGCCGGAAAAGAGCAAAGGGAATGGAACAGAAAGAACCTATGGAATTAGGCCTCCAGCTACTGAAGGATATCAATATAGTACGTCACAACGAATTTCGTTTCATCAATGCCGAGTTCGGGTTTGTAACGAGCTTCTCGAAAATGGAAACGACCATTTTCAAAATCGGACAACCTTACCGGTTACAGGAAGGCCGTATCGCAATCATTACCAATGGACGGGCACGAGTTCTCATTAATCTGATCGAGTATATCTTTCGTCCTAATTATATCTCTCTGATCGCCCCGGGCTCTATCATACAAATTATAGAGACCTCCCAAGACTTTGATGCTCATATGATGGCGATAGAGCATAATTTCCTGCCAGTATCCGGTAAAGAAGAATTCTTTGCCCATTTCCTCCAACGGAAAAAGAATCTGCTGCTTCCACTGACTACCACTGAGCAGGTACAAATAGAGAATTTTATAACAGTCATGTGGGATGTATTACAAGAACCTGTATTCAGAAAAGAAGTAATCCAGCATCTATTGGCAGGATTACTATATAATATAGAATATATAGCCAAAAACAAAGGACAGTCCGAGTCGAGCCCATTGACACATCAGAACGATATTTTTCAACGTTTCATCTCTTTGGTCAACACTTATAGCAAGACAGAACGGAACGTCAGTTTTTATGCAGACAAACTTTGCCTTACTCCCCGTTATCTGAATACAGTGATCCGGCAAGCCAGTCAACAAACAGTAATGGACTGGATCAACCAGTCCATTATACTAGAGGCAAAAGTGCTGCTCAAACACAGCAATCGCCTTGTTTATCAAATTTCTGATGAATTAAACTTTCCCAATCCGTCCTTCTTCAGCAAGTTCTTTAAGCGAATGACAGGAATGACGCCTCAGGAATATCAAAAGAATTAAGGATTACTTTGAGAATTCCTTTATTCTCTGTTCCTCATCCAGTTTGCAAATCAGCAGTGTCTGATCCTTCTCGGCAATGATATATCCATCCAGTCCCTGAATAACAACACGCTTCTCTTCACTGGTATGTACGATACAATTCTTGCTTTCATACAGACGGACATCGGGACCTACTGTAGCATTTCCTGATTTATCTTGCGGCAACAGTCCACGAAGCGCTCCCCATGTCCCTAAGTCCGACCAGCCAAAAGAAGCCGGGAGTACATAGATTTCCTGCGCCTTCTCCATGACCGCATAGTCTATAGAAATAGCTTCACAGGTAGGAAATAGCTTTTTAATCGTTTCGTTTTCCTTCTCTGTATAGAAATCCGGGAAAATACGGTCGAAGATTTGCGCTATACCCGGAGCATATACACGCATCACAGAAGTGATAGTGCGTACATTCCATACAAAGATTCCCGCATTCCAAAAATAGCCACCTTCGGCAAGATATCTGTCAGCAGTCTCCCTATCCGGTTTTTCCTTGAATGCATCTACAGTAAAAATCTCCTTGTCAGTCATAATAGAATCTCCGGCGGCAATATATCCATATCCGGTTTCCGGACGAGTCGGTCTGATTCCCAGTGTCACGATAGCACTGCTGTTGTCAGTAAAACGAAGAGCTTTCTCTACTACCCGGCGAAATTCTCCCGTATCAATGACCAATGCATCCGATGGAGTCACCACCACATTGGCATTCGGATGTTTTTTCTTTATTTTCCAGCAAGCATAAGCGATGCAGGGAGCCGTATTCCGCGCACAAGGTTCTGCCAGAATATTACTTTCAGGAATCTCCGGCAATTGCTCCCGGACAATATCAATATATTTCTCGGACGTCACTACCCACACATTCTCCCGTGGGCAGACACCGTCAAAACGATCAGCGGTCAGTTGAATCAACGTACGTCCACATCCCATTACATCAATAAACTGTTTGGGACATTCCGGTGTGCTCATCGGCCAAAAACGGCTGCCGATGCCTCCGGCCATAATTACGATATGATTATCCATGCTCATATTACTCCCCTGTTTTTAGAATATTTTTGAATTGATTGCGCAATTTACACCAATTTGTCCAATCATGCAACTAATGCGCATTAAAAAAAATTCTTACCCGCTTCCTTCAAAAAAGATAGTGTCACTATCACGTTAGTATACTGTCACTATCACCCTGCGATAGTGACAGTATACCGACAGAATAGTGACACTAAAAAAAGCTGTCCCTGAGTATACAGGAACAGCCTTTTCAACTTATTATACAACAACTGATTACATCTTATTTATATTCTTCCCAGCTCTTGATGGCAATATCATCCACAGTCATCGTACAGAAGGCGTTGATAAATGCGCTTGCCAGACGGGCATTCGTAATCAACGGAACATTCAGGTCAATAGCTGCGCGACGGATTTTATATCCATTGTCCAGTTCTCCGGCAGTCAGATTCTTCGGAATGTTGACCACCATGTCGATTTCTTTATTATGAAGCATTTCCAGCGCTTGTGGATGTCCCTCCTCACTCGGCCAGTAGACAAGCGTACTCTCAATACCATTCTCCGCAAAGGTTTTATGAGTACCACCGGTTGCAAATAGCTTGTATCCTTTGTTTACCAACATGCGCGCCGCATCCATCATATCAGCTTTCTGCTTCATTGTACCTGTAGAAAGCAGTATGTTCTTTTTAGGAATGCGGTAGCCGACAGACAACATAGCTTTCAGCACAGCACAGGAAGTATCACTTCCGATACAGCCGACTTCACCCGTAGAAGCCATATCCACTCCCAATACAGGGTCGGCTTTCTGCAAGCGGTTGAAAGAGAACTGCGAAGCCTTTATTCCTACATAGTCCAGTTCAAACAGATTCTTTTCCGGTTTCTCCACAGGAAGTCCAAGCATCACTTTGGTAGCCAGTTCTATGAAGTTTATCTTCAGCACCTTGCTGACAAACGGGAAGGAACGGCTGGCACGCAAATTACACTCGATCACCTTGATATCATTATCTTTTGCCAGATACTGGATATTGAACGGACCGGATATATTCAGCGCCTTGGCAATCTCACGACTAATGCGTTTGATACGGCGGACAGTTTCGACATACAGTTTCTGCGGCGGGAACTGAATGGTAGCGTCACCGGAGTGCACACCGGCAAACTCAATATGTTCGCTGATGGCATAAGCTATGATCTCGCCATTCTGCGCGACAGCATCCATTTCCACTTCCTTCGCATGTTCGATAAACTGGCTTACTACCACCGGATGCTTTTTTGATACATTAGCAGCCAGCTTCAAGAAACGTTCAAGCTCTTCCTGATTGGAACAGACGTTCATCGCAGCCCCCGAAAGCACATAGGACGGACGAACAAGAACCGGAAACCCGACTTCATCGACAAACTCGTTGATATCTTCCAACGATGTCAACTCACGCCAGCGTGGCTGGTCTACGCCGATACGGTCGAGCATTGCAGAGAATTTTTCGCGGTCTTCGGCATTGTCAATGCTCTGGGCGCTTGTTCCCAGTATGTGGATATTCTGAGCATCCAGACGCAAGGCAAGGTTATTCGGAATCTGACCACCGGTAGAGACAATGACACCATGCGGATTTTCCAGTTCAAGAATATCCATTACCCGTTCGAATGTCAGTTCATCAAAGTAGAGACGGTCGCACATATCATAGTCCGTAGATACCGTTTCCGGATTATAATTGATCATCACACTGCGCCAGCCTTCTTTGCGAATGGTATTCAGAGCCTGTACGCCGCACCAGTCAAATTCTACAGAAGAACCGATACGGTAGGCACCGGAACCCAACACGACAATAGACTTATGATCACCCAGATAATGTACATCATTTGCCACTCCGCTATAAGTCAGATACAGATAGTTGGTCTGTGCCGGGTATTCGGCAGCCAGCGTATCGATCTGTTTTACAACCGGAAGAATGCCGGCAGCCTTCCGATATTTGCGGATATACAAGCTTCCATCTTCCATATCACCTTCATAACCAATGGCACGGGCAATCTGAAAATCAGAGAAGCCCTGTTGCTTCGCTTTTCTTAATAGAGAATGGACAAATGGCAATTGACAATTGACAGTTGACAAATGACAATTACCTTGCGGATCTTCGATTGCATGCGCTTCTTTTTCTTTCCTCATTGTCAATTGTCCATTGTCAATTGTCAATTGACGAAGCTCCTTGGAGGTTTGCATGATATTCATCAATTTCTGAAGGAACCATTTATCAATCTTTGTAAGTTCATGCACCTGATCGATGGTATATCCTGCCCGGAAAGCTTTCGAAATTACAAAAATACGTTTATCGGTCGGTTCGCGCAATGCCTTATCGAGATCAGAAATAACCAGTTCCTTGTTTTCTACAAAGCCATGCATTCCCTGTCCGATCATGCGCAGTCCCTTCTGAATAGCTTCTTCAAAAGTACGTCCGATGGCCATCACTTCCCCTACCGATTTCATGGAAGATCCCAATTCCTTGTCTACACCATGGAATTTTCCTAAGTCCCAGCGAGGTATCTTGCATACGACATAATCCAGTGCCGGTTCGAAGAAAGCGGAAGTAGTCTTTGTCACAGAGTTCTTCAAATCAAAGAGTCCGTAGCCGAGTCCTAATTTGGCTGCTACAAAAGCCAACGGATATCCGGTTGCTTTAGAAGCCAAGGCCGAAGAACGGGAAAGACGGGCATTCACTTCAATCACCCGATAATCTTCCGATTCGGGGTCGAAAGCGTACTGAACATTACATTCGCCCACAATACCAATGTGACGGATGATACGTATCGCCAGTTCGCGGAGTTTATGATATTCACTGTTAGTCAGCGTCTGGGAGGGAGCAATAACAATTGATTCACCGGTATGGATACCCAGCGGGTCAAAGTTCTCCATATTACAAACCGTGATACAGTTGTCGAAACGGTCGCGCACCACTTCATATTCTACTTCTTTCCATCCGCGAAGCGATTTCTCGACCAGCACTTGCGGAGAGAAAGAGAAGGCTTTTTCTACCAGCACATCCAGTTGTTCCTCATTATCACAGAAACCGGAGCCCAGACCACCCAATGCATAAGCGGCACGGACAATGACCGGATATCCCAGTTCCTTCGCAGCACGGCGCGCATCTTCTGCATTTTCTACAGCTTCACTTTTAATGGTCTTTACATTAATTTCGTTCAGTTTCTGCACGAAGAGTTCACGGTCTTCCGTGTCCATAATGGCCTGTACCGGAGTACCGAGCACTTTAACATTATATTTCTCAAGGATTCCTTCTTTGTATAAAGCAACGCCACAGTTCAGCGCAGTCTGTCCGCCGAATGCCAGCATAATACCCTCCGGCTTCTCTTTCTGAATCACTTTTTCCACGAAATACGGAGTGACCGGAAGGAAATAAATTTGATCTGCTACTCCTTCAGAGGTCTGTACCGTAGCAATGTTCGGATTGATAAGAATGGTTTCAATCCCTTCTTCTTTCAAGGCTTTGAGCGCCTGCGAACCGGAATAGTCGAACTCACCGGCCTCACCGATTTTTAAGGCACCGGAACCCAGCAGCAATACTTTCTTTATATTTTCTTTCATGATGGTCGGTTATTTTAGCAGGTTTACAAATTCGTCGAACAAGAATGCCGTATCCGTAGGACCACTCGCAGCTTCCGGATGGAACTGTGCGGAGAACCAGGGATTTTTCTTGTGCCTGATTCCTTCGTTGGAGCCATCATTCATATTGATGAACAGCGGTTCCCAATCTGCACCCAGCGTATTGTTATCCACGGCATAACCATGATTCTGTGAAGTAATGAAACAGCGTTCCGTTCCTACCATGCGTACCGGTTGGTTATGGCTGCGGTGTCCATATTTAAGTTTGTAAATCTTTGCCCCTCCGGCTTTCGAAAGCAACTGGTTTCCCATGCAGATTCCAAAGATAGGAAGTTTCTCGTTTGCCATTGCTTTGCGAATATTCTGTACAGCTGCATCGCAGGTATCCGGATCACCCGGTCCGTTGGATATAAACAACCCGTCAAATTCAAGTCCGTTGAAATCATAGTCCCATGGTACGCGAATAACTTCCACATTCCGTTTCAGCAAGCAACGGATTATATTTGTCTTGACTCCGCAATCCACCAGAAGTACTTTTTTCAATTGACAATTGACAGTTGACAATTGACAATTAAGCTGCGCAATGGGCATGGTTAATGGAAAAGAACGGGATGTCCCGTCAGGAAGATAGGAAATTATTTCTTTGCAGGAAACACGGTCTACGTAATTCACGGCAGCGTAATTGTCAATTGTCAATTGTCCATTGTCAATTGGATTGTCGAAGACAATCTTTCCCATCATCACTCCGTGTTCACGAAGTATTTTGGTCAGTTCACGCGTATCGATGCCCGTGATACCCGGCACTTGTTCACGTTTCAACCATTCACCCAAACTTTCCACTGCATTCCAGTGGCTATATTCATAAGAATAGTCACTTACGATAATCGCTTCCGCATGTATTTTCTCACTTTCCATAAAAGTGGCGAGTCCATTCGGTTCGATGGTAAAAGGAGGAACTCCATAGTTTCCTACCAGAGGATAGGTAAGAGTCATCAGCTGTCCGGCGTAGGAAGGGTCAGTGAGGCTCTCCGGATATCCGGTCATGGCGGTATTGAAAACTACTTCGCCCGCCACCGGCTTCTCGTAACCAAACGACTTACCGGAAAACCGGCTCCCGTCGTCAAGGATTAATGTCACATTTCTCATTCTTATTTCTGAATCGTTGTATGGTTGTTAGAATTGATACATCTGCTCAATGTAGTTGATGAATGCCTGATTCACCATTTTCACACCACCCGGCGTAGGATAATTGCCACTGAAATACCAGTCCCCCAGGTGGTTCGGACAGGCTTCATGAAGCCCTTCCAACGGTTGGTAGACAATTTCCACTTTGGCTTTCGTTCCCTTCGGTGTCAGCAGTTCCACCATTTTGGCAGATATTTCTTCATCCGTAAATGGGGCATAAATTTCTTTCACATAGTTTACCATCTGCTCTTTCGGCAAGCCGACCTGATCTTTGGACTTCCGGTAAGCCGCAGCAATGACATCTTTCATATCACGTTCTTTCAACAATTCGATGGCCGCTCTGAAAGCGATGAACTCGCTCATCTTTGCCATATCGATCCCATAATAATCCGGGTAACGAACTTGCGGTGAAGAGGATACAATCACTATCTTCTTCGGACCAAGACGGTCGAGAATACCGATAATACTTTGCTTCAAGGTAGTACCACGCACAATACTGTCATCGATAATCACCAAATTATCGACACCGGAGACAAGGCTTCCGTAAGTAATGTCATATACGTGAGCAGCCAGATCATTCCGACTGTTTCCCTCTGCAATAAAGGTACGGAGCTTTATGTCTTTTATAGCCACTTTCTCACTGCGGATACGGCGGGAAAGAATAACTTCCAGCTCCTCCATACAGGGATTGTGTCCCAATGCAGCAATCTGGCGTACCTTTTCTTCATTCAGATAATCATCCAGCCCCTGCAACATTCCGTAGAAAGCAACTTCAGCCGTGTTGGGGATAAACGAGAAAACGGTATGATCGATATCGTTATGAATGGCTTTCAAAATTCTGGGAATCAGTTTTTCTCCCAAAAGTTTCCTTTCTTTATAGATATCGACATCACTTCCACGGGAGAAGTAAATACGCTCAAAGGAGCAAGCGCGTCTTTCGCGTGGCTTATTGATCTGCGATGTCCGTAGCTTGCCTTCTTTACTGATAAGCAATGCCTGTCCGGGTTGCAGTTCTTTGATTTCTTCCACAGGAACATTCAGAGCTGTCTGAATCACCGGACGCTCGGAAGCCAATACGGCAATTTCATCATCCTGATACCAGAAAGCCGGACGGATACCCCACGGGTCACGGATAGCAAAAGACTCGCCGCTTCCGGTAAGACCGCAGATCACATATCCCCCGTCCCACTCACGGCTGGAAGTACGCAGCACGTTCGCCAGCTCGATATGTTCTTCTATATAGTGAGTGATCCCCATGCCCGTCAGTCCTTCGGCTTCGGCAAGATTGAAGAGGCGTTCCACTTCACGGTCAAGGCGATGGCCTACCTGTTCCAACATGATATAGGTGTCGGCATACTTACGGGGATGCTGTCCGATAGCGGTGATACGGGCAAATATTTCATCGACATTCGTCATATTGAAGTTTCCGCAGAGAGCCAGATTCTTGGCACGCCAGTTGTTTCTTCGCAAAAACGGATGTACATAGGAAATTCCGGATTTTCCGGTGGTGGAATAACGCAGATGCCCCATGTATGCTTCACCGGCAAAAGGTAAAGTACGTTTGGCGAAAGCTGCATCATGCAATTGTTCGGAAGTCAGGTCTTTAAAATTACTTTGTACGTTTTCAAAGATTTCAGTGATAGCACCGGAACCTAATGCACGTTCACGAAACATATATTCTTCACCCGGATTTGCTTCCAGTTTCACACATGCCAGTCCTGCTCCTTCCTGTCCCCGATTGTGCTGTTTCTCCATTAACAGATAGAGTTTGTTGAGACCGTACATCCATGTTCCGTACTTTTTCTCGTAATACTCCAGAGGTTTGAGCAGCCGTATCATGGCAACGCCACATTCATGTTTCAATTGTTCCATCTAATTTATTTACTATTTAATCATTCCACAGTTACCGACTTTGCCAGATTTCTAGGTTGGTCTACATCCATTCCTTTGCACACCGCAATGTGATAAGCAAGCAATTGGAGAGGTACCGTAGTAATTAACGGATCAAGGCACTCGATTGTTTCCGGAAGTTCGATACTGCAATCGGCTATTTTACTGATCACTGTATCTCCCTTAGTTACAAATGCAATTACCCGGCCTTTTCGTGCCTTGATTTCCTGAATATTGCTCAGTACTTTCTCGTACAGTCCGTTCTGGGTAGCAATGACGACTACCGGCATTTCAGCATCAATCAAGGCAATCGGTCCGTGTTTCATTTCGGCAGCCGGATAACCTTCGGCGTGAATATACGATATTTCTTTCAATTTCAACGCACCTTCCAAAGCAACAGGATAACTATATCCGCGTCCGAGGTAAATAAAGTTATGCGCATAGGTGAAAGTTTTTGATAATTCCGCCAACTTATCATTCAGCTTCAGCACCTCCTTCATTTTTTCGGGAATATTGTTCAGTTCCTGCACAATTGTGAGATAATGCGCCTCATCCAGCGTACCTTTCTCTTTGGCGAGAGTTAATGCCAACATTGTCAGTACACTCACCTGTCCTGTAAATGCTTTGGTAGAAGCTACTCCAATCTCCGGGCCGACGTGGATATACGAACCTGTATGAGTGGCACGGGGAATAGAGGAACCAATCGCGTTGCATATACCATATATAAAAGCACCGCGACTTTTCGCCAGTTCTACTGCCGCCAGTGTATCCGCCGTTTCTCCACTTTGCGAAATGGCAATCACCACATCATGCTCGTCGATCACCGGATCACGATAACGAAATTCGGAAGCATACTCCACTTCTACCGGAATACGGCAGAAACTTTCAATCAGGTGTTTACCGATCAGTCCCGCATGCCAGGAAGTACCACAAGCCACAATGACAAAGCGTTTGGCATTCAGCAACTTCTCTTTATAGTCAATCACGGCCGAAAGCACCACATTATTCGCTTCCACATTGATACGTCCGCGCATACAATCACGGATACAGTCCGGCTGCTCAAAAATCTCCTTCAGCATAAAATGCGGATAGCCCCCTTTATCCAGCTGTCCGAGGTTCAACTCTACCTTTTTCACTTCGGGGGTCATTTCCACATTATTCAGATTGACTACCTTCAATTCTTTTCCCCGGTTGATCACCGCTATCTCACCATCTTCCAGATATACTACCTTATCTGTATATTCTACAATCGGCGTGGCATCCGACGCCAGAAAAAATTCCTCTTCACCAATACCTACCACCAGCGGACTGCTTTTGCGGGCCGCAATAATTTCCTCCGGGTGCTCCTTATCAAGAATCGCAATCGCATAAGCACCAATCACCTCGCCCAATGCCAACTGAACGGCAGTGAGCAAATCAACCTGATGGGTAACTTTCATATATTCGATTAGTTGAACAAGCACCTCGGTATCGGTACTACTTTTAAAGGTGTAACCTTTGGCCTGAAGTTTTTCTTTGAGAACGGTGTAGTTTTCAATGATACCGTTGTGAATGAGAGCGAGCTTTTCGGAAGAAGAATAATGAGGATGGGCATTAGCTGAACAAGGTTCCCCGTGTGTAGCCCAACGGGTATGGGCAATTCCGACTGTACCGGAAATATCTTTGTGTGTGACGAAATTTTCGAGTTCGGAGACTTTTCCTTTCGTCTTGTACACATTTAATTGTTGGTTATCACTGATCAATGCTACCCCTGCACTGTCATATCCACGATACTCCAGCCGCTTCAACCCTTTAATAAGGATGGGGTAGGCTTTTCTTTTACCAATATAGCCTACTATTCCACACATATTATGATATTTTTATTTCGGTTGCAAATATACGAATTCCAAATGACATAAAGATAAATTTTCCTATATTTATTTGACATAAGCACATAAAAAAGTTGTAAACACATCAAAAAGTTAAATAATATATTATTTTTAGCTCAAAAAGAAACAAGTTACAATCAGAATAAAATAAAAGCAAACAACTAATAAATTTGATACAAATCCGCAGATTTTGATTACAATCTAAAAGAATAAAGAGCAGGCTTTTTATTTCGTGTTACACAAAACTAACAAAATACTATCATTATGAAATTAAATCATTAATTTTGCCGAACATTTTGATAGAATAAATAGGTATTATCATACAATAAAGCTAGAAAGAATGAAAAAACAAGAACTTTTTAACAACGCAACAGAAGGATTCACCTACCAACGAGCACCTCAACAGATGGGGTTGTACGACGCGGCATACGAACACGATGCCTGCGGAGTTGGCATGCTGGTGGACATTCACGGAAAAAAGTCACACGACCTTGTTGAGTCGGCTTTAAAAGTATTGGAGAACATGCGCCACCGTGGTGCTGAAGGGGCGGATAACAAAACCGGAGACGGTGCAGGTATTATGTTACAGATTCCGCATGAGTTTATTTTACTGCAAGGCATTCCTGTTCCCGAAAAAGGACGCTATGGTACCGGCCTGCTTTTTCTGCCGAAAAATGAGGAAGACCAGGCAGCTATTTTAAGTATCATTATTGAGGAAATAGAGAAAGAAGGACTTACATTGATGCACTTGCGCAATGTACCTACCTGCCCGGAAATTCTGGGTGAAGCAGCTCTGGCTAATGAACCGGACATCAAACAGGTATTCATCACCGGATTTACGGAAACGGAAGCTGCCGACCGCAAATTGTATCTGATCCGTAAGCGGATAGAGAATAAAGTCAGATTGTCAGCCATTCCGACAAGAAATGATTTTTATGTCGTTTCGCTCTCTACCAAGAGTATTATATATAAAGGTATGCTTTCGTCATTGCAGCTACGCAACTATTATCCCGATCTGACGAACAGCTATTTTACCAGTGGACTGGCACTGGTACACTCCCGTTTCAGTACCAACACATTCCCGACATGGGGATTGGCACAACCCTTCCGTTTGTTGGCCCACAACGGCGAAATCAATACGATTCGCGGCAACCGCGGATGGATGGAGGCCCGTGAAAGTGTACTCTCCACTCCTGATCTGGGAGATATCAAAGAGATCCGACCGATTATACAGCCGGGCATGAGTGACAGCGCTTCTCTGGACAATGTGCTGGAGTTTCTGGTTATGTCGGGATTAAGCCTGCCACATGCCATGGCAATGCTCGTACCGGAATCTTTCAACGAGAAAAACCCGATCAGCGAGGACCTGAAATCTTTCTATGAGTATCATTCTATCCTGATGGAACCATGGGACGGACCGGCAGCCCTGCTCTTCAGTGACGGACGTTTTGCCGGTGGTATGCTCGACCGTAACGGTCTGCGCCCTGCCCGCTATCTGATCACTAAAAACGACCTGATGGTAGTTGCCTCCGAAGTAGGTGTAATGGACTTCGAACCGGGAGACATAAAAGAAAAAGGACGCCTGCAACCGGGAAAGATTCTGCTGATTGATACAAAAAAAGGAGAAATCTACTATGACGGTGAATTGAAAAAACAACTTGCCGAAGCGAAACCGTACCGTACGTGGTTGTCGACCAACCGTATCGAACTGGATGAACTGAAAAGCGGGCGCAAAGTACCTCATCACGTAGAAAATTATAACCGGATGCTCCGTACTTTCGGCTACTCCAAAGAGGACATCGAACGGTTGATTATGCCGATGGCAAGCACAGGTGCGGAACCGATTCATTCAATGGGGAATGATACGCCTTTAGCTGTACTCTCCGATAAACCTCAGTTGTTTTACAACTATTTCCGCCAGCAATTCGCACAAGTGACTAATCCACCGATCGACCCGCTACGTGAGGAACTCGTCATGTCTCTGACGGAATATATCGGAGCGGTAGGCATGAACATTCTGACTCCCAGTGAAAGCCATTGCAAAATGGTACGTCTGAATCATCCGATTCTAAGCAACACACAGCTGGATATTCTCTGCAATATCCGCTACAAGGGTTTCAAGACTGTGAAATTGCCGATGTTGTTTGAAGTATCGAAAAGAAAAGCCGGCTTGCAGGAAGCACTGAACAGGCTGTGCAAAATGGCGGAAGAGTCGGTAACGGAAGGTGTAAACTACATTGTGCTGACCGACCGTGAGGTAGATGCCACCCATGCGGTAATCCCTTCATTGCTGGCAGTAAGCACCGTTCACCATCATCTGATTTCCGTAGGCAAACGTGTTCAGACAGCTTTGATTGTAGAAAGCGGAGAAATACGTGAAGTTATGCACGCTGCCTTATTGCTCGGCTTCGGAGCAAGCGCACTGAATCCATATATGGCATTTGCTATCCTCGACAAGTTGGTGAAGGACAAAGATATTCAGCTGGATTATGCTACAGCAGAGAAAAACTATATCAAATCTATCTGCAAAGGTCTGTTCAAGATCATGAGCAAGATGGGTATCTCCACCATCCGCTCTTATCGTGGTGCGAAAATTTTCGAAGCTGTCGGGCTCAGTGAGGAATTGAGTAAGGCTTACTTTGGTGGAATCGGGTCACCAATCGGAGGTATTCGTCTGGAAGAGGTAGCCAAAGACGCAATCGCTTTCCACGATGAAGGTATCCGGGAGGTGAAGAGTGAAGAGTTACTGAATAGAGGATTGTATGCCTTCCGGAAAGACGGAGAAAAACATGCATGGAATCCGGAAACAATCAGCACGTTGCAACTGGCTACCCGCTTAGGCAGCTACAAGAAATTCAAAGAGTTCACTCATTTGGCAGACGATAAGGAGAGTCCTATTTTTCTGCGTGATTTCCTGAGTTTCCGTCGCAATCCTATCTCTATCGACCGAGTGGAACCTATAGAGAATATCCTCCGACGTTTTGTGACGGGTGCCATGTCTTTCGGTTCTATCAGCAAGGAAGCCCACGAAGCGATGGCAATTGCCATGAACACCATCCATGGACGCAGCAACACAGGGGAAGGTGGTGAAGACGCTTCCCGTTTCCACCCGCTGCCGGACGGAACTTCCATGCGAAGCGCCATCAAACAGGTAGCTTCCGGACGCTTTGGTGTCACCGCTGAATATCTGGTTAATGCTGATGAAATACAGATTAAAATAGCTCAGGGAGCCAAACCGGGTGAAGGCGGACAGCTTCCGGGATTCAAAGTGAACGATGTGATTGCCAAGACACGCCACTCCATTCCGGGGATCTCGCTGATTTCTCCTCCTCCCCACCATGATATTTATTCCATCGAGGATTTGGCACAATTGATATTTGACTTGAAAAACGTGAATCCACAAGCCAAAATCAGTGTCAAACTGGTGGCAGAAAGTGGAGTCGGCACAATCGCCGCGGGTGTGGCAAAGGCAAAAGCGGATTTGATTGTCATTTCCGGTGCCGAAGGCGGTACGGGAGCCTCTCCTGCTTCATCCATCCGCTATGCAGGTATTTCTCCGGAATTGGGATTGAGCGAGACACAACAGACACTGGTTCTGAACGGCCTGCGCGGACAAGTCGTTCTGCAAGCCGACGGACAATTGAAAACCGGACGCGATATTATTTTAATGGCATTGATGGGAGCCGAGGAATATGGTTTCGCTACTTCCGCACTGATCGTATTGGGATGTGTGATGATGCGTAAATGTCATCAGAATACTTGTCCGGTAGGTGTAGCTACTCAGAACGAAGAATTACGCAAACGTTTTCACGGACGTAGTGAATATCTGGTCAACTTCTTCACATTCCTGGCACAGGAAGTCCGTGAATATCTCGCAGAAATGGGATTTACCAAGATGGATGACATCATCGGACGCACAGACCTGATTGAACGCAAATCCGTTGCGGGTGATCCGAACCCGAAGCATGCCTTGATCGACTTCACCAAATTACTGGCACGTATAGACAACAGTGCGGCTATCCGTCACGTCACCGATCAGGAGCACGGCATCTCGACCGTAAAGGATGTGACAATCATAGACGCTGCCCAAGAGGCGATTGAACACGAAAAAGAAGTTTCGCTGGAATATACGATTGCCAATACGGACCGGGCGACAGGTGCCATGCTCTCCGGTGTCATTGCCAAGAAGTACGGAGAAAAAGGCTTGCCGGAACATACCTTGAATGTAAAGTTCAAAGGTTCTGCGGGACAGTCATTCGGCGCTTTTCTGGTGCCGGGCGTAAATTTCAAGCTGGAAGGTGAAGCCAATGATTACCTGGGTAAAGGTTTGAGTGGCGGACGTATCGCCGTCCTGCCTCCTATCCGCAGCAACTTCGAAGCCGAGAAGAACACAATTGCAGGTAATACCCTGCTTTATGGGGCAACCAGTGGCGAGGTATACATCAATGGGCGTGCCGGCGAACGTTTCGCCGTACGTAATTCGGGAGCTGTCGCTGTAGTAGAAGGTGTAGGCGACCATTGCTGTGAATATATGACCGGAGGCCGCGTAGTGGTTCTGGGACAAACGGGACGAAATTTTGCAGCTGGTATGAGCGGCGGTGTAGCTTATGTGTGGAACAAAGACGGCAATTTCGATTATTTCTGCAACATGGAGATGGTAGAATTATCACTGATCGAAGAGGCCAGTTACCGAAAAGAACTGCACGAACTGATTCGACAGCACTATCTGTACACCGGTTCGAAACTGGCACGTACCATGCTCGATGACTGGAACCATTATGCCGATCAGTTTATTCAGGTAGTACCTATCGAATATAAAAAGGTGCTGCAGGAAGAGCAGATGAGAAAGTTACAGCAGAAAATTGCAGATATGCAGAGAGACTATTAATTCAAGTAATAGGTATCAGGTATTAACGATACAGAAGGCTACGGCTAATACTTAATATTTAAGATTAAAGACAATGGGAGATCCAAAAGCATTTTTAAATATACCTCGCCAGGAAGCGGGATACCGCCCCATAAGCGAGCGCATCACTGACTATAGTCAGGTAGAACAGACATTGAATACAAACAGCCGCAAGTTGCAGGCTTCCCGCTGTATGGACTGTGGCGTACCATTCTGCCATTGGGCATGTCCGATAGGCAACAAACAGCCGGAATGGCAGGACGCATTATACAAAGGAAAATGGAAAAAAGCGTATGAAATTTTATCCTCAACCTGCGACTTTCCGGAATTTACCGGACGTATATGCCCTGCCCTTTGCGAAAAGTCCTGTGTGCTGAAACTATCCTGCGACCAGCCGGTGACGATTCGCGAGAATGAAGCGGCTATCGTAGAAGCCGCTTTTCGTGAAGGATATATACAGGTACAAACACCCCGAAGAAACGGAAAAAGTGTAGCAGTGATCGGTGCCGGACCTGCCGGACTGGTAACTGCCAATCAGTTGAACCAGAAAGGTTACACCGTCACCCTGTTTGATAAGGACGAAGCACCGGGAGGATTGTTACGTTTCGGCATTCCAAATTTCAAACTGGATAAAAATGTCATTGACCGGCGTATGAAAATATTGGCAGCAGAAGGTATCCGGTTTGAGATGGGAGTAGAAGTAGACGTCCATCATTTGCCGAAAGGTTTTGACGCTTACTGCATTTGTACCGGAACCCCCGTTGCCCGTGACTTGAGTATTCCGGGACGTGAACTGAAAGGTATTCACTTTGCACTCGAAATGCTGGCACAGCAAAACCGGATTCTGGAAGGTCAGACTTTCGCAAAGGATAAGTTAGTGAACGCTAAAGGCAAAAAGGTACTTGTCATCGGGGGCGGCGATACCGGATCAGACTGTATCGGAACCAGTGTACGACAGGGAGCAACCAGTGTTACACAAATTGAAATCATGCCCAAACCGCCCGTAGGTCACAATCCGGCTACTCCGTGGCCTCAATGGCCTGTAGTATTTAAAACGACTTCCAGCCACGAAGAAGGTTGTACACGTCGCTGGTGCCTGGCCTCCAACCAGTTCCTCGGGAAAAACGGTAAGGTTACAGGTGTAGAAGTGGAAGAAGTGGAATGGACTCCGACAGCAGACGGCGGACGTCCAACGATGAAGCCTATAGGCAAGAAGGAAGTAATCGAGGCGGATCTGGTACTATTGGCTATGGGATTCCTGAAACCGGAGCAACCTAAATTCCCGGAAAACGTATTCGTTGCCGGAGATGCGGATACAGGCGCAAGTCTGGTAGTACGGGCTATGGCAGGAGGACGGGCGGCAGCAGCTAAGATAGATGATTACCTGACCAAATAGTACTACGACAGGCAATAAGAAAAAGTTGGATTACTATGATTCTTTCGTTCCACCTGGGTAGAACGAAAGAAAAACCTAGGTGGAACGAAAGAATTATAACCAATCCATTTAAAAAGAATAGCGAGAAAACAATATATTATATAACCCCCAAACACTTAAAGTTATGTGTGGAATAGCAGGTATACTCAACATAAAAGTTCAGACTAAGGAACTAAGAAACAAAGCACTGAAAATGGCTCAGAAAATCCGTCACCGCGGACCGGACTGGAGTGGCATCTACGTAGGCGGAAGCGCCATTCTGACACACGAGCGTCTCTCCATCGTTGACCCGCAAAGTGGCGGGCAACCCCTCTACTCTCCCGATCGCAAACAAGTGCTTGCCGTAAATGGCGAAATCTACAACCACCGTGATATCCGTGCAAAATATGCCGGTAAATACAACTTCCAAACAGGAAGTGACTGCGAAGTAATCCTTGCTTTATACAAAGATAAAGGCATTCATTTCCTGGAAGATATCAACGGTATCTTTGCTTTCGTTCTTTATGATGAAGAAAAAGACGAATTCCTGATTGCCCGGGACCCTATCGGTGTCATACCTTTATATATAGGGAAAGACAAGGATGGAAAAATCTATTTTGGCAGTGAGCTGAAAGCACTCGAAGGCTTCTGTGAAAAATACGAGACGTTCCTCCCGGGACATTACTTTTATAGTAAAGAGGGAGAAATGAAACGTTGGTATACCCGTGAATGGACAGACTACGAAGTTGTAAAAAACAACGGAGCCAAAGCCTATGACGTAAAAGAAGCATTGGAAGATGCTGTTCATCGCCAGTTGATGAGTGATGTTCCTTATGGAGTCCTTCTTTCAGGCGGACTGGATAGCTCCGTCATTTCCGCTATCGCCAAGAAATATGCAGCAAAACGTATCGAAACAGACGGAGCAAGTGACGCTTGGTGGCCTCAACTCCACTCCTTTGCTATCGGACTAAAAGGGGCACCCGATTTGAGCAAGGCACGTGAAGTGGCAGAATACATCGGTACGGTTCATCACGAAATTAATTATACGGTTCAGGAAGGACTGGACGCTATCCGGGATGTCATTTATTTTATCGAGACATATGATGTGACTACTGTACGTGCTTCTACCCCTATGTATTTGCTGGCACGTGTTATCAAATCAATGGGAATCAAAATGGTGCTGAGCGGTGAAGGGGCCGATGAAGTTTTCGGAGGCTATCTTTACTTCCATAAAGCCCCTACTCCACAGGCTTTCCACGAGGAAACCGTACGCAAGCTCTCAAAACTTCACATGTACGACTGCCTCCGTGCCAACAAAAGTCTGTCTGCCTGGGGTGTAGAAGGACGTGTTCCCTTTCTGGATAAAGAATTTCTGGATGTGGCAATGACTTTGAATCCGAAGGCTAAAATGTGTCCCGGTAAAGAGATCGAAAAACGAATTGTACGTGAAGCTTTTGCCGACATGTTGCCGGAAAGCGTGGCATGGAGGCAGAAAGAACAGTTCAGCGATGGTGTAGGATATTCATGGATTGATACATTAAGAGAAATGACAGCTGCTGCCGTCAGCGACGAACAGATGAAACATGCAGCCGAACGTTTCCCGATCAACACCCCACAGAACAAGGAAGAATATTATTACCGGAGTATTTTTGAAGAGTATTTCCCCAGTGAAAGTGCGGCACGCAGCGTACCGAGCGTACCCAGTGTAGCATGTTCCACAGCAGAAGCACTCGCATGGGATGCAGCTTTCAAAAATTTAAATGAGCCAAGCGGCAGAGCGGTAAAAGGAATACATGAAGAGGCTTATGACGAACGGATAAAATAAATCGGTTGAAAAATGATAGATGTCTGAAATAAACTCATACCTTTGAGAATATATTTATCATCTATCATTCAATAAACAAATGAACATTAAGTTTTTATGGTGCTGGTGCATCTTTTCCTTGCTAAGTATTACTTCTGCATTCTCTACTTCACAAGAATCAGAAATACTATTCATAGACGGAGTGAAATGGGATATGCTGGCCCAACCGATTGACATAGATTCCATACATAACACTAAATTCAGAGAATTTTTGCCCAAAGAGCGACATTGGACGACTGCAAACTGGGACGGATATACAGGAGTCTGGGAAATAAAGAATAATCAATTGTACCTTCAAAAGGTCATTATTGAAATATCGGAAAACCATAGCACAGAAAAGAGAGAAGTTAAGGGAATAGATTCTTTTTTTAGTGAATATAAAACAGACGATGGAATCTTTGCTTCCTGGTTTAGCGGAAAAGTACGGTTAGGCCGGGGTGATATTATACGTTTTGGTGCCGGAGGTTTCGACAGAAACTACATGGAGGAGTGTGTATTGACTATCAAAGACGGTGTTGTCACAGATAAAGTGTTTTATCACAATAGCCGAAAGGAAGGGATCAAGCTATTACAAATCAGAGATAGTCTACAGGCACATTTCCCTTGGGAAAAGTTCCCCGAAATAAGCGGAAAAAGACATATTATCTTTTTATCTGATTTCGATTTATCCGCTGACGGACACTATATAGACAGCAATGTCAAAATCCGACTGGATAAAGTCATGACCGAAGACCAGAGCCATCCGATAATAACAGCCATCAAAAAGAAGCTAAAAGAAATCTATCCTTGGGAGGTTTTATATATTAATGGGAAATACCGTCCGGAATATCAACATTTCACTTTCCCTATTATCATCAAAAGCTCAAATGATGAAACTCCTGATTAGTTGTCATTATCTTCTCCATAGATGATATCGGCCAATGTTTATTCATCAGTTTGTAAAGTCAAGAATAAAAAGTCTATATTTCTATGCATAAAAGCAGCCAATTAACGCAGATTAGCATAATAACAAGCTAATCTGTGTTTTATTTTTTATATTTTTGGACTCATAAACTCTTTAAACGTACTATCAATGAAAATAAAAAGAATTATTCTAATGGCCGCCCTTATCATTTCAGTAGCTAGCGTTCAAGCACAAAAGTCACAGGTTATCGCTCATCGTGGCTATTGGAAAACAGCAGGTTCTGCCCAAAACAGCATCACATCTTTGCAAAAGGCGGATTCTATACATTGCTATGGTTCCGAATTTGATGTATGGCTTGCCAAAGACAATAAGCTGGTTGTCAACCACGATCCTGTCTACAAGATGAAATACATGGAATATTCCAAGGGAGATGCTCTTACAGGATTGAAACTATCAAACGGAGAAAATCTGCCCAGCCTGCAAAAATATCTGGAAGCCGGCAAAAAATGCAATACTAAGCTAATACTTGAACTGAAAGCGCATAACAGCAAAAAACGTGAAACAAAAGCCGTACAGGAAATCCTTGCCATGGTGAAAAAGATGGGACTGGAAGATCGTATGGAATATATCACTTTCTCGCTGCACGCAATGAAAGAGTTTATCCGTCTGGCACCTGCCGGAACCCCGGTATTCTACCTCAACGGAGAACTATCTCCCAAAGAACTGAAAGACCTCGGCGCTGCCGGACTTGACTACCACATGGGAGTAATCAAAAAACATCCCGAATGGATCAAAGAAGCACATGATCTCGGATTGAAAGTCAATGTCTGGACGGTAGACAAAGCAGAAGACATGAAGTGGCTGATTGACCAGAAGGTGGATTTCATTACGACCAATGAACCGATTGTGGCACAAGATATGCTAAAATAATCACTCACAGAAAATTTCTAAGAGCTAAAACAATATTAAGCACCATCATGCAGTAAACCAATATGCATGATGGTGCTTTTTACATAAAATCCCAATAGAAGCTATTTGAAATCTTCCAATACCTCTTTCAACTCTTCTACCGTCAACTCACCTACTTGCCTCCACAGTTCATGTCCTTTATGCAATAGGAGGAAAGCAGGTACCGTCTCAATATTATATGAATCGGCTACGGCTTTATCTCCTTCAATGTTCACATTTACCAGTTCTATCACTCTCTGCTCATAAGTGCGGAGCACAGGTCCTATCCATTCATAATGAGGCGACCAGTCAGCGTAAAACACAACCAATACCAAATGATTGCTCTGTGCGGCAACTTCCAATTGTTTCTCTATATCCATATCTCCTACATTTATTATGTTATTGTTAGGAAGAGAACAATGAATATATAAAAAAGGTTCTTCTCCATATTCGATAAACAATATGTCATACAAATAAGCAAATTCACTTTCATATCGTCAAAACCAAAAGAAGTCATTTCTTGTTTTTATAGTAATATACAGGAGAAATTGACTATAAAATCCTCATATATTATGAAAAGATATGCAAAACGAATCCACCAAATAATAATTTATCAAAATAAGCACATGTAAAATTTCAGATTAACACTAAAGATCCCTGTATACAAATCAATTGAAAGTTTGATAAAAATAAATAGATATTAGACATACTTTCAACTAAAACATAAAGCAAAAAGTCATATCTTTGCATCGTAATAAAACAAAAGGTTACAACAATCAATAAATAAGGATCAAAATGACAAACACAATAAAATTTACCAAAATGCACGGGGCAGGAAATGACTACATCTATGTAGATACTACCAGATATCCGATAGCAGATCCTGAAAAGAAGGCGATTGCATGGAGCAGATTCCATACGGGAATCGGAAGTGACGGACTTATATTGATTGGTACTTCTGACAAAGCTGATTTCAGCATGCGTATATTCAATGCAGATGGTTCCGAAGCGATGATGTGCGGTAACGGAAGTCGGTGTGTAGGCAAATATGTATATGAGTACGGATTGACGGATAAGACAGAAATCACCCTTGATACATTGTCAGGTATTAAAATCCTGAAACTACATATAAATGGAAAAACGGTTAGCGCAGTCACGGTAGATATGGGGAGTCCACTGGAAACAGGTGAAGTCTGTTTTGGAAAAGAATATCCTTTCCGGTCTACCCAAGTATCAATGGGAAATCCTCATCTGGTTACTTTTGTAGAAGATATCTCTCAGATCGATCTGCCGAAAATAGGCCCTGAGCTAGAAAAATATCATCTCTTCCCGGACAGGACAAATGTAGAATTCGCCCAAGTAATTGGGAAAGATACCATACGAATGAGAGTATGGGAAAGAGGATCGGGAATAACTCAAGCCTGCGGAACAGGTGCATGCGCAACAGCAGTAGCAGCCTGTATCAACGGACTTGCAGGAAGAAAAAGCGATATTATAATGGACGGAGGAACTGTCACTATCGAATGGGAAGAAGCCTCGGGACATATATTAATGACAGGACCGGCAACCAAAGTTTTCGATGGAGAAATAGAAGCAGACAACGGCCAACCCAAATAGGCTGATGAAATAAGCGTTTCCGAACAATCAATTAAAGATAAGAATATAGCAAAACTTAAAACAATAACAATATGGCATTAGTAAACGAACATTTCTTAAAACTACCGGGAAGCTATTTATTCTCGGATATAGCGAAAAAGGTAAATACGTTCAAAATAACGCACCCTAAACAGGATATCATCCGGTTAGGTATCGGAGATGTCACCCAGCCGCTTCCCCAAGCCTGTATCGAAGCTATGCACAAGGCAGTAAAAGAACTGGCAAGTAAAGATACATTTCGCGGATATGGTCCTGAACAGGGATATGACTTTCTGATTGAAGCCATTATAAAAAATGATTTTGCTCCCCGGGGAATCCATTTTTCGTCATCGGAGATATTTGTCAGTGACGGAGCAAAAAGTGATACGGGTAACATAGGAGACATTCTTCGTCATGACAACAGTGTCGGTGTCACAGACCCTATCTATCCGGTATATATAGACAGCAACGTTATGTGCGGACGTGCCGGAATACTGGAAGAAGAAACAGGCAAATGGAGCAATGTGACCTATATGCCTTGCACAAGTGAGAACAACTTTATTCCGGAGATTCCCGACAAACGGATAGACATTGTTTATCTCTGCTATCCGAACAACCCGACAGGAACCACACTAACGAAACCGGAACTAAAGAAGTGGATAGATTACGCATTGGCAAATGATACACTGATTTTGTTCGATGCCGCATACGAAGCCTATATTCAGGACGCGGATGTCCCCCACTCTATATACGAAATAAAAGGTGCAAAGAAATGCGCGATCGAATTTCGTAGTTTTTCAAAGACAGCAGGATTCACCGGAGTACGTTGCGGCTACACCGTAGTACCGAAGGAACTGACCGCTGCCACTCTGGAAGGTGAACGTATTCCACTCAACAGATTGTGGAACCGTCGCCAATGTACTAAGTTCAACGGCACTTCCTACATCACTCAACGGGCAGCGGAAGCAGTCTACAGTGCAGAAGGAAAAGCACAGATCAAAAAAACGATTGATTATTATATGACCAATGCAAAAATAATGAAAGAAGGACTGGAAGCTACCGGACTGAAAGTATACGGCGGAGTCAATGCGCCTTATTTATGGGTGAAAACTCCGAACGGACTCTCTTCCTGGCGATTCTTCGAACAGATGCTATATGAAGCTAACGTAGTCGGAACTCCCGGTGTAGGTTTCGGACCCAGCGGCGAAGGATATATCCGACTGACAGCTTTCGGCGATCGTAACGACTGTATCGAAGCGATGAGAAGGATTAAAAACTGGCTTTAGAAATGAAGAATGAAGATTTTTTTGCAGTATGAGATACCCCCATCTCGACTATAGTTCTTTTGAGTTTATCATTTTAACTTGTTGTTTCTGATTCTTCATTCTTAATTCTTCATTTAACTGATAGTATTTTGCGCGCTACTATATAACACTGGACCGTACATCCACATTTTTCTAACTTTTAAAGGTAAAAAGACGATGAAAACGACGATTAACAAAAAATTGGGGGTAATAATAGTAGCATTATTACTAACGGGGATTGTGCCATCCGCCATGAAGGCACAAAATAAAGTAGAAGCTTCTGTAGGAGCAGATTTGGTAAGCGGTTATATCTGGCGTGGTCAGGACCTGGGTGGAGTAAGTATCCAACCTTCACTGGGAATCTCTTACAAAGGTTTTTCACTCGGAGTATGGGGATCAGCAGGATTTGAGTCATCAGACACTAAAGAATTCGATTTAACACTCGGCTATTCAATAAATGGTTTTAGTGTTTCGATCACTGATTACTGGTTTAATACTCAGGTTCCGTCAGGAGTAGACGATGAAGGAGAAACGATCTATTCTACCAACAAGTATTTCAAATATGGCGCTCATTCAACCGCCCATGTTTTTGAAGCACAGATTGGATATGATTTTGGTCCGCTGGCTGTCAATTGGTATACCAACTTTGCAGGAGCTGACGGAGTGAAAGGGAATGGGAAAAGAGCCTATTCATCCTACCTCGCACTAAGCGCACCCTTCCAATTGGGTGGACTCGACTGGATGGTAGATTTAGGCATAGTACCTTGGGAAACATCTTTTTATAATGGGTATACAAGTGGATTCTGCGTATCGGATATCAGCCTCGGAGCTACCAAAGAAATCAAAGTCACTGATTCTTTCTCGGTTCCGGCGTTTGCCAAAGTATCAGTCAATCCACGCACGGAAGGTGCTCACTTCACATTCGGATTAAGTTTTTAAGAGAGAGAATTTTATATCTAAAGAGTGTATAGGGAATAGAAAAGGTAGTTAGAGTTTAGATTTTATCGGTTTGTTGTATGGTAACCTGCTATGGCTGCCCCCTATACCTCTTTTTTTTACAAGTCACACTAATATTTAAGGTATATGAAAAAGATTGAAGCTATTATCCGTAAAACCAAATTCGAGGACGTAAAAGATGCTTTACTTGAAGCAGATATCGAATGGTTCTCCTATTATGATGTAAGAGGCATCGGTAAAGCACGGCAAGGACGTATCTATCGTGGAGTTGTATATGATACCAGTACAATCGAACGTATCCTGATTTCGATTGTAGTACGCGACAAAAACGCAGAGAAAACGGTACAGGCAATCATCAAAGCCGCCCAAACCGGAGAAATCGGCGACGGACGTATTTTCGTCATTCCCATCGAAGATGCCATCCGCATCCGCACTGCCGAGCGAGGCGACATTGCCCTCTATAACGCCGAACAAGAACGCTAACCAACAACCGGCAAGGTGCCGGAATCAGGTTTCCTTGCGGATTATAACATAATAAAAAGATATTAAATAAGATAATCATTATGGATACAATATATAAAAAGCACAGCTCTGTAAAGCTGTGGATAGCTACTGCTATGCTCATTTTCAGCTGTCTCACTACGAGCGTTTTCGCACAAAAAACTGTTGTCACCGATACTGTTACGGCGGTTACAGAGACCATCACTGAAATTGCGACAGACCCTGTTAAAGTAGCAACAACATCTGAAGAAGCTGCCATAAGTGCTTCCGATACAATTGGAGAGCTGGCACTCGGATTAAATACTGTTTGGATGCTGCTTGCAGCAATGCTGGTATTCTTTATGCAGCCGGGATTTGCATTAGTCGAAGCCGGTTTCACAAGGGTGAAGAATACTGCCAATATTTTAATGAAAAACTTTGTAGACTTCATGTTCGGCTCACTGCTCTATTGGTTTATTGGCTTCGGGCTGATGTTCGGTGCAGGAGGATTCATCGGAATGCCTCACTTCTTTAACTTGTCTTTTCTGGATAGCGATTTGCCCAAAGAAGGTTTCCTTGTTTTCCAGACAGTGTTCTGTGCAACAGCAGCTACCATCGTGTCCGGAGCAATGGCAGAACGTACAAAATTCTCAATGTATCTGGTATACACAATCTTTATCAGTGTGCTTATTTACCCAATTTCCGGTCATTGGACATGGGGAGGTGGTTGGCTGATGAACGGTGAAGAAGGCTCTTTCATGATGAATCTCTTTGGAACCACCTTCCATGACTTTGCAGGTTCAACAGTCGTTCACTCTGTAGGTGGTTGGATTGCTCTGGTAGGTGCTGCTATTTTGGGACCGCGTATCGGTAAGTATGGAAAAGACGGAAGATCAAAAGCTATTCCGGGACATAATCTGACAGTCGCAGCATTAGGTGTATTCATTCTCTGGTTCGGATGGTTCGGCTTCAACCCTGGTTCACAGTTGGCTGCAAGTACTGAAGCGGATGCAATTGCAATCTCTCATGTCTTCCTGACAACCAACCTGGCCGCTTGCGCCGGTGGTTTCTTTGCGCTGGTAGTTAGCTGGATGAAGTATGGCAAGCCATCCTTATCTCTGACACTAAATGGAGTTTTGGCAGGTCTGGTAGGTATCACAGCAGGATGCGATGCAGTATCTCCGACAGGAGCAGTAGTGATTGGCGCTATTTGTGGCGTAGTAATGATACTCGCCGTTGACTTTATCGATAAGGTATTGAAAATTGACGACCCTGTCGGTGCTTCATCCGTACATGGAGTCTGCGGTTTTCTGGGAACAATTCTCACGGGGCTATTTTCTACCAGTGAAGGTTTATTCTACGGACACGGAGCAGGTTTCCTTAGTGCACAGATTTTCGGAGCATTAGTAGTCGGAGCATGGGCAGCAAGTATGGGATTCATCATCTTCAAAGTACTTGATAAGGTTCATGGTCTGCGAGTTCCGGCACGTGTCGAAGAAGAAGGCCTCGACATTTACGAACACGGAGAATCTGCTTATAACTAAATTTTTTACTCTAACATATTTAACAACAAATCAAATTAGGTATTATGTCAAAACTTAGATTCAGAGTAGTAGAAACAGCGTTCAAGAAGAAAGCTGTTGAAGTGCCGACACCCGCTGAACGTCCTTCGGAATATTTCGGCAAGTATGTGTTCAACAAAGAAAAGATGTTCAAATACCTTCCCAGTAAGGTGTACAATGCGCTGATTGACGCTATTGACAATGGGGCTCCCCTAGATCGTAGCATAGCTGACGAAGTAGCTGCCGGAATGAAAAGATGGGCGGTTGAAATGGGTGTCACTCATTATACACACTGGTTTGCACCGCTTACCGAAGGCACGGCAGAAAAGCATGACGCTTTCATTGAACATGACGGCAAGGGCGGTATGATGGAAGAGTTTTCAGGCAAGCTACTGGTTCAACAGGAACCGGACGCCTCTTCGTTCCCGAGTGGCGGTATCCGCAACACATTCGAAGCCCGTGGCTATAGCGCATGGGACCCTTCCTCACCTGCATTCATTGTAGATGATACGCTCTGTATCCCCACTGTGTTTATCGCATACACCGGTGAAGCTCTCGACTATAAGGCTCCATTACTGAAAGCATTGCGTGCCGTAGATAAAGCTGCCGTAGACGTATGTCACTACTTCAATCCGGAAGTGAAGAAAGTAGTTGCCTACCTGGGCTGGGAACAGGAATATTTCTTGGTAGACGAAGGTCTGTATGCCGCACGCCCTGACCTGCTCATGACAGGACGTACGCTGATGGGACATGACAGTGCCAAGAACCAACAGTTGGAAGATCACTATTTCGGTGCTATCCCTACCCGCGTAGCTGCCTTTATGAAAGACCTCGAAATTGAGGCTCTCAAACTGGGTATCCCTGTAAAAACCCGTCACAACGAAGTGGCTCCAAACCAGTTCGAGTTGGCTCCTATCTTCGAAGAATGTAATCTGGCCAATGACCATAACCTGCTAATCATGTCGCTGATGCGTAAAGTAAGCCGTCGTCACGGTTTCCGCGTATTGCTTCACGAAAAGCCATTCAAGGGAGTAAATGGTTCGGGTAAGCACAATAACTGGTCTCTGGGTACCGACACTGGTATTTTATTGATGGGACCGGGCAAGACACCGGAAGATAATCTGCGTTTTGTGACATTCGTCGTCAACACCCTGATGGCAGTTTATCATCACAACGGACTGTTGAAAGCTTCCATCTCCAGCGCTACCAATGCGCACCGTCTGGGAGCTAACGAAGCACCTCCGGCAATCATTTCTTCTTTCCTAGGCAAACAGTTGTCTCAAGTGCTGGATCATATTGAGAACAGCACAAAGGATGACCTGATCAGTCTTAGCGGCAAGCAAGGTATGAAACTGGATATCCCGCAAATTCCCGAACTGCTGATTGATAATACAGACCGTAACCGTACTTCCCCATTTGCCTTCACCGGCAACCGTTTTGAGTTCCGCGCCGTAGGTTCCGAAGCAAACTGTGCTTCTGCCATGATCGCCCTAAACTCTGCCGTAGCAGACCAGTTGAAGAAGTTTAAAAAAGATGTAGATGCCTTGATTGAAAAGGGAGAGCCGAAAGTTTCTGCCATACTTGAAATCATCCGTGGATACATCAAGGAATGTAAAGCCATTCATTTCGACGGTAACGGTTACAGCGACGAATGGAAAGCAGAAGCTGCCCGTCGTGGTCTGGATTGTGAAACAAGCGTCCCTGTCATCTTTGACAACTATCTGAAACCGGAAACCATCGCTATGTTCGAAGCAATCGGTGTAATGACGAGAAAGGAACTCGAAGCTCGAAACGAAGTGAAATGGGAAACATATACCAAAAAGATTCAGATCGAAGCCCGTGTATTAGGCGACCTGGCAATGAATCATATCATTCCGGTAGCTACTCAATATCAGACAGACCTGATTAACAATGTCTACAAGATGCAATCCCTGTTTCCGGCAGAAAAGGCAGCAAAACTGTCAGCCAAAAACCTGGAACTGATTGAAGAAATCGCTGACCGCACCGCCTTCATCAAGGAACATGTAGATGCCATGATCGAAGCGCGTAAGGTTGCAAATAAGATTGAGAGTGAACGTGAAAAGGCTATCGCTTATCATGATACAATCGTGCCGGCATTGGAAGAGATCCGTTATCACATTGACAAGTTGGAACTGATTGTTGACAACCAAATGTGGACACTCCCAAAATACAGAGAGTTACTGTTTGTAAGATAAGCATATAATATAAATGAAGAACTAAAAATGAAGAATTACTATGCAGGTTGTGATAAACGCACAGCTAATTCTTCATTCCTCATTTAATTGAAATTATCTATTTCTTTTGTTGGTTGTTTTAAGTTTGCAGGGGAGGGGTACCGCGAGGTAGTCCTCTTCTTTTTTATATAGCAACCGAAATCTGACCTTTATTCTATAATTTTAGCATCTTCAATATCTTCATCATCAGGTGTAATTGGGTTCTTAGGGCGGCGGCGTGTAAATTTAAACCAGTTTATCAACTCAGACAACGAATAAACCAAACTACTGATACCAATGATTATAAATGCTGTATTACGGGCACCAGTCGGATTAAACAGAGCAACGATACCTGCAATAAGAATCAGCGAAGGAATCAGATAAAACGCTCCCGAAACAGACATCCATCGACGTGCCATCGACAAAGAAGCTATTTGCTGTACTCCACCCATAATCAGGATAAAACCTAACAAGAACATCAGCACATCTGCGAAAAACTCGGGCATCACTATCAGCCAAAGACCGAACAGCAAACTCCCTACCCCCTCAATCGGAAAACGGGGAGCCGGGGCATTCTCCGGTCTTTTCCGTCCGAAATAACCGAAAAGGCTGATTACACCGGGAATTAGAAATGCCACCCCTACCGTGATGACAATATAACTAGCTGCCGCATTGGGCCAAAGCACCAACACCAAACCTATGACAAGCGCAAACAAAATGCGAATCAGAGAATAATTCATTGTTTTCATATATTCTATATTTTTTAACGAAGTCTGTTTCAATACTTTTGCGAATATAAGTGTTTCTATCCATATATAAAAATAACAAACGTAGATTGTAATAAGTTCGTAACAAAATCGTTATAGCCATTACACCTCACTTAGATACTTTTGCAGAAAATAAAAAAACAGGTCTTTCATCATGAAATCAAGCGAAGCAAAAAAGAAGTGTCCTTATGTAGAACGTGACATCAGCTGGATGTATTTTAATCAGCGTATCCTCCTCGAAGCTGCCCGTCCGGAAGTACCCCTTCTGGAACGCCTGACTTTTCTCGGCATCTATTCTAACAATCTGGACGAGTTCTTTCGTGTCCGCGTCGCCACACTGAACCGAATCATAGAATATGCTGATAAGAACATATTAAAAGAGCAGGAAACCGCCACACGCACACTCAAACAGATAAGTAAACTACACAATCGCTTCTACGAACAATTTGAAGATACTTTCGCTTCCATCATGGAAGAACTGAAAAAGGAGAATATCTATGTAATCAAAGAAACGGAGATGAACGATGAACAGAAAACATTCATCACCTCTTTCTACCGAAATAAACTGAACGGCTCTACCAATCCGCTTTTCCTCAATGGAGCCCGACCTTTAGACGACCAGACAGATGAGGATATCTATCTCGCTATCCGTTTGCTTCGCAAAGACGAAACAGGAAAAATAAAGGAAAAAGACTATGCTGTTATCGAATTACCAGCCGGAGAATTCGGACGTTTCATCCAACTACCGGATTCGGACGGGAAAACATATCTGATGTTTCTCGATGATGTGATCCGTTATTGCCTGCCTATGATTTTTGTCGGAATGAAGTACACTGATTACGAAGCTTATACTTTCAAATTCACCAAAGACGCCGAAATGGAGATAGACAGCGATCTGCGAACAGGCGTACTTCAGAAGATTTCAAAAGGAGTAAAAAGCCGCAAGAGAGGAGAACCGATTCGATTTGTTTATGATGAACAGATACCCAAAGATTTGCTGAAAAGATTAGTTGACCGGCTGAATGTAGACAAAAACGATACCCGTGTGGCAGGAGGACGTTATCATAACTTCAAAGATCTGATGAAGTTTCCGGTATGCGGGCGTAATGACCTGAAGTATCCCGTCTGGGAACCGATTTTCAAACCGGAACTAAACGGTAAGGAAAGCCTTCTGACGCTGATCCGACAAAAAGACCGCTCATTACACTATCCGTTTCATAGCTTTGATACTTTCATCCGTGTGCTTCGTGAAGCGGCTATCAGCAAAGAAGTAAAAAGCATCAAAATGACACTTTACCGGTTGGCCAAAGAATCAAAAGTGATAAAAGCACTGATCTGCGCAGCCAAGAACGGGAAAAAAGTAACGGTAGTCATCGAACTGCTGGCGCGTTTCGACGAAGCTTCCAACATCAACTGGAGCAAAAGAATGCAGGATGCAGGTATTCATGTCATATTCGGTGTGGAAGGATTGAAAATCCATTCCAAGCTAGTGCACATCGGTACCCGCCACGGAGATATTGCCTGTGTCAGTACAGGCAACTTTCATGAAGGAAACGCACGTATGTACACTGACTATACAATTATGACTGCCCATCGCCCTATCGTCCGGGAAGTAAATGCAGTATTCGACTTTATTGAAAAACCGTACACTCCTGTCAACTTCAAAGAGTTGCTCGTTTCTCCTAATGACATGCGTAAACGACTGATCGCCCTCATCAACAAAGAAATTAAGAACAAGGAACAAGGAAAAGAAGCCTATATTCTGGCAAAAGTGAACCATATTACCGATCAAGCACTCATTGAAAAATTATATGAAGCCTCGGCTACCGGAGTTCAGATAGAGCTGGTAGTACGCGGTAACTGTTCCCTGGTAACAGGTATCCCAGGTATCAGCGAAAATATACATATCAATGGTATTATCGACCGATATCTGGAACACTCCCGCATTTTCATCTTTGCCAATGACGGAGACGAAAAATACTATATCGGTTCTGCCGACTGGATGCCACGAAACCTGGATAACCGCATTGAAGTACTGGCTCCGGTCTATGATAAGGAGATACAGGCAGACTTAAAGCGAATCGTCTGTTACGGATACCGGGATACAGCGAAAGGACGCATAGTAGACGGTACGGGAGAAAATCGGCTTTGGAAAGGATTCCGTTCCACTCTTTGCAAAGGCTCCACTCCTGCCTTCGTCGAAGCAGACAAGACAAACGTACTTTTCCGCTCACAAGAAGAATTATACAAAGAATACAAGAATACATTATGATTAGTATGAAGAAAGTGAATTATGCAGCCATCGACATCGGCTCCAATGCCGTACGATTACTGATAAAATGCGTAAACGAAGAAAATGCCCCCGAACTAATGAGTAAGGTGCAACTCATTCGCATCCCTTTACGACTGGGAGAAGATGCTTTCACAATGGGTGTGATTTCCGCAGAAAAAGAGAAAAAGCTAATCCGCCTGATGAAAGCTTACAAACAGTTGATGAAGATATATGATGTGGTAGACTACCGTGCCTGCGCTACATCTGCCATGCGCGATGCCCGGAACGGTAAAGACATCGTCCGACAAATAGCTAAGAAAACAGGTATACGTGTAGATATCATCGACGGACAGGAGGAGGCACACATCGTGTACGACAATCACATCGAACAGCTTTTCGCCTCCGGGCAGAACTACCTGTATGTAGATGTCGGCGGCGGTAGTACTGAAATTAATCTGATCAGCAACGGAGAACTGAAGAGCTCCCGCTCATACAATATCGGCACGGTCCGTATGCTCAGCGGCATGGTGAAAGAAGAAGAAAGAGAGGCTTTACATACCGATCTGACAGGGCTTGCCACGGAATATGCACCTATCAGCATCATCGGTTCGGGAGGAAACATCAACAAACTGTTCCGTCTGGCAGACAAAAAAGATAAAAAGGCTTCTTTCCTACCCGTTGAATCGCTACGCGAAATCTACGAAGCATTGCAAACTCTTCCTGCCGAGCAACGTATCAAACAATATAAGCTAAAACCGGACCGGGCAGATGTCATCGTTCCGGCTGCGGAAATATTCCTGGAAGTAGCTACTTATGTAAAAGCGACCGGAATCATTGTACCTACTATCGGACTGTCAGATGGAATTATTGATAGTCTGTATACACAAAATATGGCATCCTTTGACACCTCTTCCACCCATATATAAAGAACTGCCCTGTAAATCCGGACTGGATTACAGGGCAGTTTCTTAAACGTTATAAGGGTATAATCTATCAGAATGGGAAAATCAATGGCAGCACAAATATCATCACAATTCCCATGATAATCTGCAACGGTAATCCCACCTTCACATAATCCATGAAAGTATATTGTCCAGCAGGCATTACCAACGCATTAGGCGGTGTAGAGAACGGAGAAGCAAAACACATACTTGCACCCACCGTCACTGCAAACAGGAAAGGAACCGGACTAACACCAATCTGCATAGCACTTTGCAAAGCAATCGGTGCAAGCAGGACAGCTGTAGCCGTGTTACTGATAAACATAGTCATCAATGAAGTTGTAAAATAAATACCCGCCATCAATGCTACAGGCCCGTAAGCTCCCAACCCACTGACCAAAGTATTGGAGATATATTCCGAAGCACCTGTTTTCTCTAATGCCAGCGACATAGGAAGCATAGCTGCAATCAACACGATACTTTCCCAGTTAATCGTTTTATAAGCAGCCTCTACATTACGGAAACATCCTGTCAGAACCATCAAAATACCTGCTATCATAACGGCTGTTACCGGGGCAATCGGGATAAAGTCAAATACCATCATTGCCACCATCAGCACCATGATAGAGGCGGCAACGGGAGCTTTATAGTCCAAAGTTACTTTCGCCGCTTCTGCCAAAGGCTGTCCTAACACCACCCAATCCGAATCCTCTTTACTAAGACGGGCAATGTTACTCCAGGTTCCCTGCACTAAAAGCACATCACCACTATGAATCCGCTCATTCCCCAAATCCTGCAACAGATATTCCTTCTTACGACGGATACCCAACACATTCACATTAAATTTATCACGGAATCCGGACTCCTTGATGGTCTGGTTGATCAGGCTAGAGGCAGGCATCAATACTATTTCAGCGATACCTATATCATAAAAATCAAGAGAATTGGTAGTACTTTTCGTCTCTTCCGTAGCGTGATCATCCAATATATCGAGCAAGTAATCTTCAGCAAACTGTTGTACTTTATCAAATTCTCCAGACACATACAGAATATCTTCCGCTTCCAACATAGTATCCGGTTCGGCAAGTTTCTGAGTGATCGTCTTCAGAAAACGATGTTGCGAGGCGTCTCCACGACGGACTTCCATAATGTTGAGTCCATATTTACGACGAATATCCAAATCAAGAATAGTCTTTCCCAAAAGAAGCGAATCTTTTATCACTTGCATACGGAACAGATTACTCGAAAGTCCATATTCATTTACCAGTTCTTTTAGTGACTTACCCGAACGGCTATTATCATCTTTCTGCCCTTTTTTAGAAAGAAACCACTTACTAAGAGGCATCAAAACCAGTGTACCGACTGCCACACTCACAAGACCTACGGGCAAGAAGGTAAAGAAAGAAAGCGGTTCGAAACCTGCGGAAGTCAATGTATTTTGTATGACAAGATTCGGTGGTGTACCGATCAGCGTCATCATTCCTCCCATACTACTGGCAAAAGCTAATGGCATCAGCAACCGGCTCGGATTCATTTTGGCACTCATCGCCAGACTAACCACAATAGGAAGCATCAATGCTACCGTACCGGTATTACTGACAAATGCACCAATAGCAGAAGTGACCAGCATAACAAGCAAAAACAAGCGAATTTCGCTGTTTCCTGCAAGTTTAAGAATACGAGAACTAATCATTTTTGCCAGACCTGTCTGAAAAATAGCTCCACCCACCACAAACAGTCCGATCATCATAATGACTACCGAATTGGAGAAACCGGAAAGGGCCTCATCAGGTGTTAATATCTGAAAGATAAGTAAAGCTACTAACGCACATAGTGCCACAAGATCCGAACGTACCTTACCGTTTACAAAAAAGATAGCCGAAAGAACGAGAATGATAATGGTTATCAACATAAGCAAAAAAATAAAATGATTGTTTTATCCTGAATGTATCAAAGATTTGTTTTGGATGAGCAAAATTAAAAAATACTTTGCCGCTATAAAAACAAATTAGAATTGTTTTTAGTTCACAGGAGATCATTTAATATTTTAATACATTCTTACTTTTTACAAAAAGACGTTCAATCAAAATATTTTAAAACCAAACAGGAAATAAAGAGCACCAAAGTTCCACAAACCGGACATACACAGCCCTCCCGACAGACTTTACAAGATTAAACAACAATATATTTTAGAATTTCCCTTTAAGTATTACAGAAAATGCATATATTTACCACAGATTTAGTACAAACATAAATTATGGCAAACAATATCCTATCCATTATTTGGAATACAGACCAGCATTGGAGCTATTATTATTTACTAATAGGCATTTTACTCCTGATTATCTGCTTTTTATTATACAGATTGAAACAACTGAAAAAGAATACAGGAAAAGAAAAGGATTACTACCATTCTTTATTCGATATACTTGATAATCTCCCTTTTCCTATTATGGTAAAAGATATTCAGGATAGCTTTCGATATTACTACTGGAACAAAGAATCCGAACTGCAATCCGGTATCAAGCGGGAAGGAGCAGTGGGATATACTGATTATGAAATCTATGGAGAAGAACGGGGCAGAAGATATCGTGAAGTGGATGAGTCTCTTGTACAGGCAGGAAAGATATATCGGGCAGAAGAAAGTTACAGTACAGCAGACGGAGTAGCACATGATACAATCGCTGTAAAATCAATCATCAAATGGAAAGAAAAGAAAAAATGGCTGTTAGTAGTCCGATGGGATATCACCCGGTTGAAAACCTACGAACGGGAATTGATTGCAGCCAAAGAAGAGTTGGAAAAAGCACTAAACAAACAGAAGTTAGCACTGAAGAGCGTGAATTTCGGACTCATCTATATCGATAAAAACTACCTGGTACAATGGGAAGAGACAACGCAAATTACTAATATGGTGAAAGGAAGGCGTTATATACCGGGACAAATCTGTTATAAAACGAGTGCACTGCGCGATACTCCATGCGGGCAATGTGCCTTTCAGAAAGCGATTGAACAAGGAAAAATCATACGTCACACCATCCGGATTGATCAGGTAGACTTTGAGGTAACAGCTACTCCGGTATACGATCATGAAGGAACAGAAATTATCGGTGGCCTGCTGCGTTTCGAGGATATCACCGAAAAACTGAAAATGGACAAAATGCTTCAGGAAGCCAAAGAACGGGCGGAAGAATCAAATCGCCTGAAATCAGCCTTTCTTGCCAATATGAGTCACGAGATACGTACTCCGTTGAATGCGATTATTGGATTTTCTGACATGATCTGTCAAATGGGTGAAGAGGAAGAGAAACAGGAATACATGAAGATAGTATCCAGTAATAATGAGCTGTTGCTGCAATTGATAGATGACATTCTCGACCTGTCCAAAATCGAAGCCGGCACCATGGAATTTACCTTTGCTCCTACTGATATCAATGAGTTAATGGAAGGTATCTGCAGACAAATGCAAGAGAAAAATACTTCTCCCGATGTAGCAATCACTTTTACGGAGAAAGCAACAGAGTGTATTTTTCATACAGACCGCGTACGTCTTTCACAAGTTATCATCAACTTCACAAACAATGCAATGAAATTCACTTCAGAAGGTTCTATCCAAATGGGATACAGGATTGATGAAACAAAAGATGAAATTTACTTCTATGTAAAAGATACAGGCATTGGAATACCGGCAGATAAAATAGACGAAGTATTTGAACGTTTTGTTAAGTTAAACACATTTGCAAAGGGTACAGGACTTGGGTTAGCTATCTGTCGTGTAATTGTAGAACGGTTAGAAGGTACCATCGGAGCAAATTCCAGGGAAGGAGAAGGTTCATGCTTCTGGTTCAGACTTCCGATGCATCAAAAAGTATAAAGTCTGATACTGCTTATAAGTAAAAAACTGTCCGAAAAGTACGTTTACCTCTATCAAAGTGATAGTAAACAGACCCTTTTCGGACAGCTTTGTTCGTTTATATTAAAAGAAGAAGTGATCAGAGAGCAGTTTCCAATATTTTACGGGCAACAGCACCTGTCACATTCTCATTTTCTCCATACTTTGCACCACGTTCATTAAAACGACGCTCAATTTCCAGAATGGTCTCTTCACCAATATTTTCTTCGTGCAAACGAGTAGTCAATCCTAATGAACGGAAAAATTCTTCAGTACGACGAATCGTTTCCTCAATGCGTTCTTCTTTCGTTCCGGAAGTGATCTTCCATACTCTTTCACCGTACTGCAATAACTTGTCCGCTTTTGCTTCCCGGAGCACACGCAAAGTTGCGGGGAGAACAATCACCAGCGTATGGCCATGCGTCAGCCCATGCAATGCAGTGATTTCATGACCAATCATGTGAGTTGCCCAGTCTTGAGATACCCCCATTGCTATAAATCCGTTCAATGCCATAGTGGCCGAAAGCATAAAATCCGCCATCAGTTGATAATCATGCTGGTTTTCACGAATCTTCGGAGCTATTTCCACCAGAGTTTGCAGAATTCCCTCCGCCCAACGGTCCATCACACGGCTCTGTCCGGCGGCAGTCATATATTGTTCCATTACATGAACGAATGTATCTGCCAATCCGCAGGCTACCTGATGGGGAGGCAAAGTAAAGGTTACTTCCGGATCGAGGATAGAAAACAAAGGGAAATTGGAATAGAAAGGATATTTCTCTTTGGTTTCGTGACGGGAGATAACAGCTCCGTTATTCATTTCCGAACCTGTAGCAGGGAGTGTCAGTACGGTAGAAAGAGGAACGGTTTTGGTTACCGGGCGTCCGGCAAGCACCAGGTCCCAGGCATCACCGTCGTACAGCAAACCTGCGGAAATCAGCTTCGTACCATCAATAACCGAACCGCCACCCACAGCTAATAAATAATCTATTTTCTGCTCCTTACCTAAAGCTATCGCTTTTCGAAGCGTTTCAATGGCAGGATTGGGCTCAATACCCCAGAACTCTACTGTAAAATGATGTTTAAGTGCTTCTTTCACCTGATCATACACACCATTCTTTTTCACGCTGCCTCCACCAAAGGTAATCATGATACGTTTGTCGGATGGTATCTCTTTACTCAGTCGGGCAATCATTCCATGCCCCATAATCAGCTTTACGGGATTCTGAAAGATAAAATTTTCCATATCTGTCTATTGTTGTTATTTGGGTTATTAGTTACTAACCTTGCAAATATACATCAATTATCTGAAACCTCCCGGAGATCAGACAATGAATTGCTGTGCTACCGAAGGGACCATAGCAGACAACCACGGTTTCATGTCTTCAGCTACCAATAACCAATACAACAATAGTATAATAAAAATAGCAATAGCTATACCTACTAAAACTTTTCTCTGTTTCATAATTGTTTTTGTTTAAATATTCAATATTTATAAGAACAGATTTGACTGAGAATTGTTCTATATCAGAAAAATGAGGGAGAAAAAGAAAAAAAGTCAGATTTTGTTTGTTGTTTCAAACAAAGTGTCTATATTTGCCCCCGTTAAATAACAATTAAATAACGAAAGACAATGAGAACAATGTTAGTAAATACATATTGGTGGTGGCGCCCGTTACAACTCCGACAGTCGTAAGGGAGCAGCGCTCGTATGTATATACCTCATTAAAGATATAACAGATTTGAAAGAGCCCTGTCGCAACCTGCGACAGGGCTCTTTTTATTTACCCGTTTTGAAAATCGAATAAATAACAATAAATACAAATAGGATTATGAAAAGTTTTTTAGTTGACCAGGATGGCTATTACGGAGAGTTCGGCGGTGCTTATGTACCGGAAATTCTCCACAAATGTGTAGAAGAATTAAAGAACAGGTACCTTGAAGTACTCGAAAGTGAGGAATTTAAAAGAGAATTTGACCAGTTATTGCGTGACTACGTAGGACGTCCTTCCCCACTCTATCTGGCACGCCGGCTTTCAGAGAAGTATGGTTGCAAAATGTATCTGAAACGGGAAGATCTGAATCATACGGGTGCTCATAAGATCAATAACACCATCGGGCAGATTCTGCTGGCACGACGCATGGGTAAGAAACGTATCATCGCCGAAACCGGAGCGGGACAACACGGTGTGGCTACAGCTACCGTATGTGCACTGATGGATATGGAATGTATCGTCTACATGGGTAAAACGGATGTTGAACGCCAACACATCAATGTAGAAAAAATGAAGATGCTGGGAGCTACGGTAATCCCTGTCACTTCCGGAAATATGACGCTGAAAGATGCGACTAACGAAGCGATCCGCGACTGGTGCTGTCATCCTGCCGACACTTATTATATCATCGGTTCTACAGTAGGTCCTCACCCTTATCCTGACATGGTGGCGCGACTGCAATCTGTAATCAGCGAAGAAATCAAAAAACAACTTTTGGAAAAAGAAGGTCGTGATTACCCTGATTATCTGATAGCTTGTGTAGGTGGAGGAAGTAATGCCGCCGGAACTATTTATCATTATATCAACGACGAACGGGTAGGCATCATTCTGGCAGAAGCAGGCGGGAAAGGAATAGAGACCGGAATGACCGCCGCTACGATCCAACTTGGTAAAATGGGAATCATTCACGGAGCACGTACTTACGTTATCCAAAACGAGGACGGACAGATTGAAGAGCCTTACTCTATATCTGCCGGGCTGGATTATCCGGGAATCGGTCCGATACACGCTAATCTTGCCGCTCAAAGACGTGCTACCGTATTGGCGGTCAATGATGACGAAGCAATAGACGCCGCTTATGAACTGACCCAACTTGAAGGAATCATTCCCGCACTGGAATCTGCCCATGCAATCGGTGCACTGAAAAAACTGAAGTTCAAACCGGAAGATGTGGTTGTACTGACCGTATCGGGACGAGGCGACAAGGACATTGAAACTTATTTGTCTTTCAATGAAAAGTGATTATCAACATCTAATTTGTAGTTTGGATTTAGAATTTATAAAAATGAAAACATTCAGTTATACAGCCCATAGCAAACAGGTACTCGGAGATATGCATACTCCGGTCAGTATCTATCTGAAAGTACGTGATATGTATCCGCAATCCGCATTGATGGAAAGCTCCGACTACCATGCTGGAGAAAATTCCCTGTCATTCATCGCTCTATGCCCACTGGCAAGTATAGGCGTCAATAGTGGAATTGTTACGACGAGTTATCCCGACAATAGCCGGAAGGAAGAACCGTTAACCAAATCATTCACCGTAGAAAAAGCGATGAATCAATTCATCAGCCAGTTTCTGGTGACCGGAGAGAACAAAAATGTTTGCGGACTTTACGGATATACCACGTTCAACGCGGTAAAATATTTCGAGCATATTTCGGTAAAAGAAAGTCATGATGAACAGAATGATGCTCCGGATTTGCTATACATATTATATAAGTATATCATTGTTTTCAATCACTTCAAGAATGAATTGACTCTGGTAGAGATGCTGGGTGAAGGAGAAGAAAGCGGTTTGCCGGAACTGGAAGCTGCTATCGAGAACAGGAATTATGCTTCTTACAATTTCTCGGTGACAGGTCCTGTCACCAGTCCGATCTCCGATGAAGAACATAAAGCGAATGTTCGCAAGGGAATTGCACATTGTATGCGTGGGGATGTTTTTCAAATTGTTCTTTCCAGAAGATTCGTCCAACCGTACGCCGGAGATGATTTCAAAGTTTATCGTGCTCTTCGAAGTATCAACCCTTCTCCTTATCTTTTCTATTTCGACTTCGGAGGATATCGTATTTTCGGTTCTTCACCGGAGACACATTGTAAAATTGAAGACGGACGTGCCTATATCGCCCCGATCGCCGGAACAACCCGCCGTACCGGAGATACGGTAAAAGACCGCGAACTGACTGAAGCACTCCTTGCAGATCCAAAAGAAAATGCAGAGCACGTGATGCTGGTTGATCTGGCAAGAAATGACCTTTCGCGTAACTGTCACGATGTACGGGTATTGTTTTATAAGGAGCCACAGTATTACAGCCATGTAATTCACTTGGTCAGCCGTGTAAGCGGCCAGTTGAATGAAGGAGCGGATAAGATTAAAACTTTCATCGATACTTTCCCTGCGGGAACATTGAGCGGTGCACCTAAAGTACGTGCCATGCAGTTGATTAGCGAAATCGAACCTCACAATCGAGGTGCTTATGGTGGTTGTATCGGTTTTATCGGACTAAACGGAGAACTAAATCAAGCGATTACCATTCGTACTTTTGTCAGTCGGAATAATGAATTATGGTTTCAAGCCGGAGGAGGCATCGTAGCACGTAGCCAGGATGAATACGAGTTGCAAGAGGTGAACAATAAATTAGGAGCTCTGAAAAAAGCAATCGATTTGGCTGTCAATTTAAAAAACTAATCGTTCAAAGTAGCCCGTCTGAAAAAGTCAGAATAACCATTTGAACAACAATTTTACAATGAAAACAAAATGAAAATATTACTTTTAGATAACTACGATTCTTTCACCTACAACTTGTTGCATGTAGTGAAAGAACTGGGAGCTACAGACATCGAAGTAGCCCGCAACGACCAGATAGACCTTGATGAAGTGGAACGATTTGACAAAATTATTCTCTCGCCGGGTCCGGGGATACCTGAAGAAGCAGGATTGTTATTGCCCGTCATCAAAAGATATGCACCGACAAAGAGTATCTTAGGCGTTTGTCTGGGGCATCAGGCTATCGGCGAGGCTTTTGGCGCACATCTGGAAAACCTGAAAGAAGTATATCATGGTGTACAGACACCGATCAGTATCCTACAGAAAGAGGTACTTTTTGAAGGATTAGGCAAAGAGATACCTGTCGGGCGCTATCATTCCTGGGTAGTCAGCCGGGAAGGTTTTCCTGAATGCCTGGAGATAACGGCAGAAAGCCGGGAAGGACAAATTATGGCACTACGCCATAAGACCTACGATGTACATGGAATCCAGTTCCATCCCGAGTCCGTACTAACGCCACAAGGAAAAGAAATTATCAAAAACTTCTTAAACGAATAAACTTATGAAACAGATCCTATACAAACTTTTCGAGCACCAATATCTGGGACGCGATGAAGCCCGTACTATCTTGCAAAACATCGCACAAGGAAAATACAATGATGTACAGGTGGCATCACTGATCACTGTCTTTCTGATGCGTAATATCTCTGTAGAGGAGTTATGCGGATTTCGTGATGCATTATTGGAAATGCGGGTTCCGGTTGACTTGAGCGAGTTCTCTCCGATAGATATTGTCGGCACGGGAGGTGATGGGAAAAATACGTTCAATATTTCGACAGCCGCCTGCTTTACAGTAGCCGGAGCAGGTATTCCGGTGGTGAAACATGGCAATTATGGAGCAACTTCAGTCAGTGGCGCCAGCAATGTAATGGAACAGCATGGTGTCAAATTCACAAGTGATGTAGACCAGATGCGTCGCAGCATGGAACTATGTAATATCGCCTATCTGCATGCTCCATTGTTTAATCCGGCACTGAAAGCAGTTGCCCCGATTCGTAAAGGACTGGCAGTACGTACCTTCTTTAATATGCTCGGTCCGTTGGTTAACCCGGTATTACCGGCTTATCAGCTCTTAGGTGTATATAATCTTCCGCTTTTGCGCCTTTATACCTATACTTATCAGGAAAGTAAGACTAAATTTGCAGTTGTCCATAGTCTGGACGGATATGATGAAATTTCTCTGACAAACGAGTTCAAGGTAGCAACCTGTGGGAATGAGAAGATCTACACTCCGGAAAGTCTCGGATTTTCCCGTTATCAAGATGCTGATCTGGATGGCGGGCAAACACCGGAAGACGCCGCAAAAATCTTTGATAACATCATGAATAATACGGCTACGGAAGCACAAAAGAACGTAGTTGTTATTAATGCAGCTTTCGCTATTCAGGTAGTTCATCCGGAAAAAACGATTGAAGAGTGCATCGCCCTCGCTAAGGAATCTCTGGAAAGTGGCCGGGCATTGACTACATTAAAGAAATTCATTGAATTGAATAATAAATAATAGGTGATAAGTAATAATTCAAAATAAATGAAAGATATATTATCCGAAATTATAGCTAACAAGCGATTTGAAGTTGATTTGCAGAAGCAAGCTATTTCCATCGAGCAATTGCAGGAAGGTATCCATGAAATTCCGGCTTCCCGCTCCATGAAAAAAGCCTTAGCTTCTTCCGATTCCGGTATCATTGCCGAATTTAAGCGTCGTTCGCCATCTAAAGGGTGGATCAAGCAGGAGGCACGTCCCGAAGAAATTGTTCCATCCTATGTCACTGCAGGTGCTTCTGCCCTCTCTATTCTCACTGATGAAAAATTCTTTGGAGGAAGCCTGAAAGACATCCGCACCGCACGTCCTTTAGTCGACATACCTATTATAAGGAAAGATTTCATCATTGATGAATATCAGCTATATCAAGCTAAAATAGTCGGTGCAGATGCTGTACTCCTTATTGCCGCCGCATTGGAACAAGGGAAATGTCAGGAACTGGCGGGACAGGCACATGAACTGGGACTGGAAGTATTACTGGAAATACATAGCGCGGAAGAATTACCTTATATTAATAGCCAAATAGACATGATAGGAATTAATAATCGCAATCTGGGTACTTTCTACACAGATGTAGAGAACTCTTTCCGGCTGGCAGGACAACTTCCACAAAATACAGTATTGGTATCGGAGAGTGGCATTTCCGATCCGGAAGTGGTAAAACGTCTTCGGACAGCGGGATTCCGGGGATTCCTTGTCGGAGAGACATTTATGAAAACTCCACAACCGGGAAAAACTTTGCAGAATTTCTTAAAAGCCATCCAATAAATTTATTAACCATTAAGAACGGACAGACTTATGATCAACGGAAAAATCATCAAAGTATGCGGTATGCGTGAAGCCCAGAATATACGGGACGTGGAATCACTACAGAAAGTGGATATGATGGGATTTATTTTCTATCCCAAATCTCCCCGTTATCTCTACGAACTTCCTGCCTACTTGCCTACTCATGCCCGCCGTGTCGGAGTTTTTGTGAATGAAGACAAAAAAGTAATCACGATGTACGCCGATCGTTTCGGACTGGAATATATCCAGCTTCACGGCAAAGAATCACCGGAATACTGCCAGTCATTGCGCGCCTCCGGTCTGAAAATCATCAAAGCTTTTTCCGTAGCCCGTCCGAAAGATTTGAATCATGTAAGCGAGTATGAAAAAGCTTGCAATCTCTTCCTGTTTGATACGAAATGTGAGCAGTATGGTGGCTCAGGAAATCAATTCGACTGGAATATCCTGCATACCTACAACGGACAAGTTCCATTCTTATTGAGCGGCGGCATCAATTGTCACAGTGCCAACGCATTGAAAGAATTCAATCATCCCCGACTGGCAGGTTACGACCTGAACAGCCGCTTCGAACGGAAAGCAGGAGAAAAAGACCCGGAACGCATTCGGATGTTTCTAAATGAACTAAAATCATAAATTTAAATTTTCAATAGTCATGAACAGAATTAATCAACTCTTCAATAGCAACAAGAAAGACATTCTTTCTATTTATTTTTGTGCAGGTGATCCTACATTAGATGGAACAGCCAACGTTATCCGTACGCTCGAAAAACATGGAGTCAGTATGATCGAAGTCGGTATTCCATTCAGTGACCCTATGGCAGACGGTATTGTTATCCAAAATGCGGCTACTCAGGCTTTACGTAATGGAATGTCATTAAAGATCCTTTTCGAACAATTACGCAACATTCGTCAGGATGTAAACATTCCATTGGTATTTATGGGGTATTTAAACCCGATCATGCAGTTCGGATTTGAAAACTTCTGCCATCAATGTGTAGAATGTGGAATAGATGGTGTTATCATCCCCGATTTGCCCTTTAGGGATTATCAAGACCACTACCGCATCATTGCCGAGCGTTATGGAATCAAAGTAATCATGCTCATTACCCCGGAAACCAGTGAAGAGCGGGTAAGGGAGATTGATGCACATACAGATGGATTCATCTATATGGTTTCATCTGCAGCAACTACGGGCGCACAACAAGACTTCAACGAACAGAAGCGTGCCTATTTTAAGAAGATTGAAGATATGAATTTGCGCAACCCGTTAATGGTAGGGTTCGGCATCTCTAACAAAGCAACTTTCCAAGCGGCTTGCGAACATGCTTCCGGAGCTATTATAGGCAGCCGCTTTGTCACTCTGCTTGAAGAAGAAAAAGATCCGGAAAAAGCCATTCTAAAACTGAAAGAAGCACTCAGATAACCATAGGAAACAGCTTAACAGCAAGTAGCTAAAATAATCGGATAACATCATTTTGCTTTGCATTACGATTTTACCCGATTATCTTAGTTACCTTACTACTTTTTATGACTCACCTCATTTTTTCTTTTAATCCATCGCAGCTTTTCGCATAAATATTCATATTTATAACATTTCACAGCAAACTACGAACAAATTCATCTTTTACTATTCATAATTCACAATTAATCTATATCTTTGTCAGCGTTTTAACAGAAATTTATCAATTATGAGTATAGAGACCCCTTCCGTTTTGTTAATTTACACAGGTGGAACTATCGGAATGATAGAAAATTCGGAGACAGGTGCCTTAGAAAACTTTAATTTCGACCACTTGCTCAAACACGTGCCTGAACTGAAAAGATTCAACTATCGCATTTCTTCCTATCAATTCGATCCCCCTCTCGACTCTTCTGATATGGAACCTGCTTATTGGGCGAAACTTGTAAAAATAATCAACTATAATTACGACTACTTCGACGGCTTTGTAATTCTACATGGAACAGATACAATGGCCTATACAGCTTCTGCACTGAGTTTCATGCTCGAAAATCTGAATAAACCTGTTATTCTTACCGGTTCTCAGTTGCCTATCGGAACACTGCGTACAGACGGAAAAGAAAATCTGATTACAGCAATCGAAATTGCCGCTGCCAAGAATCCGGACGGTACGGCTATTGTCCCCGAAGTATGCATTTTCTTCGAAAACCATCTGATGCGCGGCAATCGTACTACAAAAATTAATGCCGAGAACTTTAATGCCTTCCGGTCTTTCAATTATCCGCCATTGGCACGTGTGGGCATTCACATTAAATACGAACCTAATCTTATTCGCAAACCCGACCCTGACAAACCGTTAAAGCCACATTATCTATTTGATACGAATGTAGTCATACTAACTCTCTTTCCCGGCATTCAGGAGGAAATCATTCATTCACTTCTCCATGTTCCAGGATTAAAAGCTGTTGTTATGAAAACTTTCGGATCAGGAAATGCACCACAAAAAGAATGGTTCATCCGGGAATTAAAAGAGGCTACTGATCGTGGAATTATTATTGTAAACATCACGCAATGCGCTTCCGGAGCAGTAGAAATGGGGCGTTATGAAACAGGAATGCATCTGTTAGAAGCAGGCGTCATCAGCGGATATGACAGCACTCCAGAATGTGCTGTAACCAAACTAATGTTTTTGCTAGGACACGGACTGCCTAATAAAGAGATACGATACAAAATGAACTCTTGTTTAATAGGAGAAATAACCAAACCTTAGAGAAATAACCATCATAGTAATCCCCTGATTGTTACTATCTAATGTTTCGACAAAAGAAAAACAAGACAAACATCTTTTCACTTTTCGAAAAAAGTGAACCAAAACGGAAATATAGTTGTTTTCCACACAATAAATATCAAAAAATACATCTTTAATTCAAAATATACAACTATCTTTGCAACAAACAAAAGAACAATCAAACAATAGACATTATGATGAAAAAAACAATTCTGCTTACGCCGGTTATTGCGATAGCAATAGTAAGTATGTTATTCAGTTGTGTAGATTCTGAAAAGGATTTATATGATCCGTCTTATCAGACATCCAATCCAATGGGGGATGGTTTTGCTGCACCGGATGGATTTAATTGGGCAACAACCTCCAATGTAAAAGTCAATGTAGAAGTTAATGCTCAGACTGATGATGAATTTTATTATGTAGTTGAGATATATGATACAAATCCTATTATTTCGCCAAATGCACACCTTCTAGATAAAGGTGTAGCCAAAGGAAATGAACCATATACATCAGAAATTTCAATCGAAAGTACAATCAAAACTATTTTTGTAAAAGAAATCACTCCAACGGGACTTGCTACTATCAGAACAGCAGAGATTACAGATGGAATTGCCAACTGCAATTTCAAAACAACTACACCTTCTGTGCGGAGTCTTGCTGCTACGACTCGCGGTTTTACCACAATAACAGACCCCAATCCCGATGATACGTCTTTATTTCCTTTAGAATGTCCTAGTAACATTGAAAATTTTAACGCTGAAAAATGCGTAGAAGGCAACAGCTATAAAGTTACTTCTTCCACGAAGAGAATCAGTTTATGGATAAAAAATATAAAATTATATATAACTGAAGATATTGAACTATCTGAGCAGATTTATCTTACTGAAGGCTCTTGTTTATATATTCTCCCTGGGAAAAAAGTTTCCATGCCTCAGGCCCAAAATAACGGACAAGCCAATTGCATGATTACGATTGGTACTGGAGCAACTTTGACAGTAACTAAAACAATACAATTAGACAATAATTATAAACTTTACAATTTAGGAACAATTACTGCCGAAAAATTAATCTGCACCAACTCTTCTACCTTCTTCAATGCTGGTACTGCCAACATTGAAGACAGATTAAGTGGAGAAAATGGTCAAAGCACGATATCCAATTCTGGAAACTTAAAAGCGGAGGAAATATATGCTCAAGGAAATAGTCACATAATTAACACGGGTACTATAGAAGCAGAGGAAACAGTAATCAACAGTACCGGAGCTTCTTGGGTTAATGAAGGATCATGGACCACAGAAGATATGAAAATATCTGCATGGAATGACTATTGTTATAATAAATGTAAACTGATAGTAACTGATGAATTTGAAATGACAGAAGGTCATTTAATAGTTGATGGTGGCGGCTTTGTCCAATGCAAAGAGCTATACATGAACAATGCAAAAATAGAATTAGGAGCTAAAGCACTGTTTGAAATTACAGAAAAAGCTAAATACGGATACCAAGACAAAGACAAAGGATTTAAAGGGACAGGAGCTGAAAAAGCACTCCTGATCATTAAGAAAGCTGTCGCTAAAACATTAAGCCCAAATCTTATCCATTATTCAGGTAACCTCCAGATAGTTTGTTCTGATCATGTAATTGAAAAGATAGATGACTGGAATATATGTTGGACAATGACAGGTGGAGCAGAATGGGGAGAAGAAGGTAAAAACACTGTTTCAATACCTGAGTCCGAATGTAGTAACGGATATAATGGAGGGACTCCTACTCCACCTGTAAATCCGGAATTCCCCATTGAAGTGGAAGATAATCAGAATTACACCTACCTTTTTGAAGATCAATGGCCATTATATGGAGATTATGACATGAATGACATCGTCTTGACCATTCAGAAAAGGCAAATATTCACTAATAAAAAAAATAAGGTAACAAAGTTCGAATTGAGTATTGACCTATCCGCAGCCGGAGCAACAAAAAGCATCGGAGCAGCTATCATGCTGGACAATGTGCCTGCCACAGCAATTACCCAATCAGTAGAATTCAACGACAAGACTCTTGTCAGAAACTTCAATCTGAATAATAACAATATTGAAAATGGTCAGGATTATGCTGTAATACCTTTGTTTGATGACGCCCATAAAGTATTGGGAAGAGATCGATATGAACAGATTAATACGTTTTCAGATTACGCTGGTAATACCAAACCTAAAAATATCAGTTTCTCTATTGTATTCAATAATCCGACAATATCAGCAGAGGCTTTCAATATCAATAAACTGAATGTCTTTATTATTGTGGATGGCAATAGAAACCAACGAAAGGAAATACATGTTGCAGGATATCAACCAACAAAGCTGGCAAATACAGATCTGTTTGGCGGAAACAACGACAACAGTCATTCGGGCAGTAAGAAATACTACATAAGTAAAGAGAATCTAGCATGGGGCATTATGGTTCCTTCTAATTTCAAATGGCCTTTAGAGTATGTAAATATCAAGACTGCCTATTCACAATTCGGTGACTGGGTTACGAGCGGTGGCACAGAAAATGAAAAATGGTGGAATGATTTTGATGTAAATAAAGTATTCCAAACAAATAAAAACTAACCTCCCTTATCAGCACGGGTTTCATAAAAATCATGAAATCCGTGTTTTTTCCTCACTAAACGCATCTGATATGTCCTATTAATAAATAAAAATAATAGTTTCTATGAATTTTACTTCTGCTAATTGAAAGTTTATTCTAAAATTATATATATATTTGCACGAAGTGAAACAAATACAAGAGATTCAATTTAATCTATATAAATCAAGTAACAAAGCAGGCAATAGAAAGGTTCTATTTGTATGAAAAAAAAAATACTATTAGTTGATGATAAAGCGACTATTGGAAAAGTTGCAAGTATATATTTAGGTAAAGATTACGATGTTATGTACTTGGAAAATCCTATTAAAGCAATAGATTGGCTTAATGAAGGTAATGTACCCGATCTCATTATTTCCGATATCCGTATGCCGTTAATGAGAGGAGATGAATTCCTCAGATATATGAAAACCAATGAGTTATTCAAGTCAATTCCTATCGTTATGCTATCCAGCGAAGAAAGTACTACGGAAAGAATTAAATTACTGGAAGAAGGAGCAGAGGACTATATCCTGAAGCCATTCAATCCTTTGGAACTAAAAATCCGAATCAAAAAGATTATCGACTAATACAGCCTTTAAATGCAATATTTTGTTTACATAGGTAGACACAACAAAACGATAGAACTGTTTTCGAAGTTAAGTACCGGAGTATTCTATGCAGCACCAAACTGCCATAAAGCAACTAAAGTGTTAGACAAGATACGAGAAAAATACGATGCAGCTTTATTTATTGAGCAGATCGAACTATCAAAAGATATCGCGGATATCCGTTCTCTGCGCAAAAGATATCCGGGACTTTATATGGTACTGGTTATAGATAGCATCACTAAGGAAGAAGCTACAGAATACCTGAAAGCGGGGGTTAACAACACTATTAAGTACGAAACCAACAGTCAAGTACTAAAAGATTTATCAACTTTCCTCACACGTAGAAAAGAGCAAAAAATAGAGGCTCTACAACTCAAAACACAAAATCTGAATGCTTTTTGTCTGCCCACATGGAAAAGAATCTTTGATATAATCTTTTCCGGAATAGCATTACTTTTTCTCTCTCCTCTTTTAATAGCCACAGCTATAGCTATTCGCATGGAGAGTAAAGGACCGATTATCTACAAATCCAAACGTGTAGGAAGCAACTACCTGATATTCGATTTTCTCAAATTTCGTTCGATGTATACCGACGCCGATAAACATCTGAAGGATTTTAATGCTCTCAACCAGTATCAGCAGGAAGAACAGGAAGAAGATGATATCTGGGGAGAAGAATCCGGCATATCTGAAGAAGCAGATGAAGAAGAAATCCTCCTGATATCCGATGATTTCGTTATTTCGGAAGAAGACTATATTCACAAAAAATCGAAAGAGAAGAGCAACGCTTTTGTAAAATTGGAAAATGACCCAAGAATAACAAAGGTAGGGCGTTTCATACGTAAATACAGCATTGATGAACTACCACAGCTTATCAATATCCTCAAAGGAGATATGTCTATAGTAGGTAATCGCCCTCTCCCACTTTACGAAGCAGAGTTACTGACCAGCGATGAACATATCGACCGGTTCATGGGACCCGCCGGACTTACCGGACTATGGCAGGTTGAAAAAAGAGGTGAAGCAGGCAAACTCTCTGCGGAAGAACGCAAGCAACTGGATATCCAATATGCAAAAACATTCTCCTTCGGACTGGACATAAAAATCATTCTGAAAACAGTTACTGCATTTGTTCAAAAAGAGAACGTATAACTCATTCACTACAGAATGGATAACTTTATCTACATAACAGATGATTTTTTATTTTTTTGTATAGGACTTTTGCTCCTATATCTTTTCATATTGGTTGTTGCTTCACATTTCAAACGAACAAATTACCCTAAAGCTCAAAAACAATATCATTGCGCTATATTGGTTCCAGCCGGAAGTCTTCTTCCTTCAATGTATCAAGAAGCATATGAGTTCATCACATACAAAGACTTGCTGGAAGCAATTCATTCATTGGATAAAGAACGATATAAGTTAGTTATTCTTCTTTCTGACAAGAGCAGTTCTTTATCATCCCATTTTCTAGAAAAGATTTATAATGCCTACGATGCCGGAATACAAGCCATACAACTACATACAGTTGTCAATGAACATAAAGGAATTCGAAAACATTTTCATGTCCTATCCGAAGAAATAAACAATAGTCTCTTCAGATCAGGAAATACTCAGATCGGCTTTTCTTCAAGCCCCTTCGGAACCAATATGGCTTTTGACCTGGAATGGCTACAAAAGAATCAAAAAACTGCCAGAACAAATCTCGAACGAAAGTTATTCAAACAGAATATATATATTGAATACCTACCTGACGTAATTGTATACTGTGATTCAGCTCCTGTTTATCCTTATCGCAGACGCATACGAAAGACTCTCTCTTATCTATTGCCATCTCTATTAGAGGGAAACTGGAATTTCTGTAACCGCATAGCCCAACAACTGATCCCTTCTCCGATAAAATTGTGCACCTTTATCAGCATCTGGACTTTATTGATAACAGGATACAGCTGGACTTCGTCGCTCAAATGGTGGATATTGCTCTTAGGATCGACAATAACATACAGCCTGGCAATACCGGATTATTTAGTAGAAGATAAAAAAAAGCAAAAACATTCAATATGGAGAAAAAGACACTAAAACAGCGAATCAAACAGAATCCAGCATTAAAAAAAGCTGTACACCGTTTTATTATGCATCCTGTAAAAACACGTCCCAACTGGTGGATACGACTCTTCTATTTTGTATATCTGAAACGTGGAAAAGGTTCCGTTATTTATCGCAGTGTCCGCAAAGACCTTCCTCCTTTCAATCAGTTCTCGTTAGGATGTTATTCAGTAGTAGAGGATTTCTGCTGCCTTAATAATGCGGTGGGAGACTTATTTATTGGAGATTATACCCGTATTGGACTGGGAAATACCCTAATCGGTCCGGTTCGCATAGGAAACCATGTGAATCTTGCCCAGAATATAACAGTCACAGGACTTAATCACAATTATCAAGATGCGGAGAAATTAATCGATGAACAGGGAGTAAGTACCCAACCCGTTACTATTGAAGATGATGTGTGGATAGGAGCAAATTCTGTCATACTACCGGGAGTAATTCTAGGAAAACACAGTGTAGTAGCTGCCGGAAGCGTTGTCAGCCGCTCCATCCCGGCATACTCTATCTGTGCCGGATGCCCTGCAAAAGTGATCAAATCCTATGATTTCGCAACCAAAGAGTGGAAAAAAGTAAAATGATACCTACCTCTAATTATTAATAGTGAGAACAACTACGCAATATACCTCATAAAGGGGATTGTGACAGATACTGAAACACACTATCTTTGCAGTATCAGAATTGAATTAATTAGTCATAATTTTATTACGTAGCCACATTTAAGTAAAAAATGAAATAGAGTCCCGCCGAAGCGATTTCGTCGGGATTTTGTTTTTATATCGATTCTTTAGGATCAATCCGAAACCCCGGTTGTTTTCAGTTTGTTTCTTTTCCGGTGCCCCGCATCTATAAACAAAAAAACGAGTCAATTCCTAAAAGGGAACCACTCGCCACAGCATCAGAAAAGCCAGGAAGGCTTTTCTTTTATTACCTCAATTCCTGAAAACCAATCTTCTTTTTACCTTTTAAACTTCTTACCTATTGTTATCCTTTTTACCTTTTACCAAAAAATGTCCTATTGAACACTAAAAAATTTAATACCTTTATTATTTAAATCTAATACCTTAATAATCTTTTCTTTTACCTTTTAAACTAATAGCAATTTCTCAACTGCTCTGCAAAGGTACGAAAAGTTTCCGTGTTCGCAAACGGTTTCAGATTTTATAACATAATTTGAAGGTTATAAATCCTTCACATCATTAAGTGTAACAAGCTTATTTACAATGGCATAAATAGTCAATCCAGCCGCACTATGTATCTGTAGCTTTTTGCTGATATTTCTACGGTGAGTAATAACAGTATGGATAGATAAAAACAGATTTTCCGCAATCTCCTTATTTGTCATGCCTTTCACTACACAAATCACGATCTCTTTCTCTCGTTGACTAAGCGCTTCCTGACTGTCAACCTCCTCTTCTTCCGAAACCAGATTCAGCAGTCCATGAATCTTTTTAGAAAGAATATCCAAGTCATCGAAGATGGAAATAGACTCATCGTATTTACTCAGCAAAGAGGCATCTACGAAAGAACTAACCAAGGCAATCAAACGTATTTTCTTGCCAGCAGTTTCTTCCCGGAACCGACTCACATCAAAGTAATCACCAAAAGCAGGATTTACAATCAACATTTCCGGGTACTGCGTACGCAGACAATCATTCAGAGCTTCAACTGAAAGTAATTCAATAGGCTGCACCTTCACATTAGGAAGGCGCTTCAAGGCAGCGGTCAGCCCCCCTCGAATAATTACTGAGGTTTCGGCAATCGCTATTCGAACGGCTTCGTTATTTTTCATTTTCCCTAATCCTCCTTTCCAGCTTCAGAATGGCAGGAACAAAAATATAATCTTCAACTTTACAATGAGATTCCAAACCGGCCTCACAAGCATATATATCGAAAAGAGCCGCGTTCAGCAGATTCTCATTGGCTTTGGCTGGACAATATTTAATGATGATATTCTTCAGTTCTGTCAGCTTCTCTCCCACTTGGTCATGATGTTTGGAGAATGTGCTGATCTGATAATTTCTGGGAGCATTGCCATTTATCAGCGCATCCACATACTTAAATACCGTTTTCTCTTCGTAGTCCATATGCTTACGCACTTCCCGTGTATATTCATCGAAGAATTTGAGGATCAGAAAAGCGACGTCATCCTGTGAGCAGTCAATTGCTTCAATCAATTTACGACGAATCGCAGGGAGAGAAAAGTCCAGGAAATAAATATGGGCTTGCCGCAGATAATCAATCAGCGCAGGAATAGAAATATCCTCACTGCTTCCATCCATTCGGGAGAAACCTTCAGACATAAAATTGACTACAATCAGGAAAGTCCGGCAATCTACTCCATTGAGCTCACAGACTTCTTTCACTGTTTTGTCACCAAATCCCAACGAAAGACCGAAACGGCTCATCACTTGTAACAAGGAATAGTTATCACTGATGAGATCGATCATCTTATCAGTTGGTTTGTATTTTTGCAAATTATCCATTTACACCTATTTATATTAGCGACTGCAAAGAAACGGAATATTTCGAGGATATGCAATCACCACAAATAGGTATTTTCACTATTTACAGTTTTCCAAATACTAATTACATGTTACTAATTTATAACAGGAGTGTAGGCTGGCTATTCTTTTTTTAGTAATTTTGTCGCTATCAATCTGTAATCAGTAATTCATAATTAAATAATATGGCAAACGAACTCGAACTGAAATACGGCTGCAACCCGAATCAAAAGCCTGCCCGTATCTTCATGAAAGAAGGCGAACTACCTATTGAGGTATTAAACGGACGCCCCGGTTATATCAATCTGTTGGATGCATTCAACAGTTGGCAACTAGTAAAAGAACTAAAAGAAGCTACCGGTCTTCCGGCGGCTGCATCATTCAAACATGTCAGCCCGGCGGGGGCTGCTGTTGCCGTAGAAATGAGCGACACGCTGAAGAAAATCTATTTTGTAGATGATGTAAAACTATCGCCACTGGCTACTGCCTACGCACGTGCACGTGGTGCCGACCGTATGTCTTCTTACGGAGACCTTATCGCACTGTCCGACACTTGTGACGAAGAAACAGCACGCATCATCAATCGTGAAGTATCTGATGGTGTAATTGCACCTGATTATACTCCCGAAGCCCTGGAAATTCTAAAAAACAAAAGAAAAGGAACTTACAATGTCATCAAAATAGATCCGGCTTACCGTCCGGCCCCTATTGAGCATAAAGATGTTTTTGGAGTTACTTTTGAGCAAGGCAGAAACGAGCTGAAAATAGACGAGAGTCTTTTGAAAGAAATGCCTACGCAAAACAAAGAAATTCCGGCTGAAGCAAAACGTGACCTGATTATTGCACTAATCACCTTAAAATATACACAATCCAATTCCGTATGCTATGCAAAAGACGGACAAGCGATTGGTATCGGTGCCGGACAACAGTCACGTATCCACTGTACACGCCTTGCCGGAAACAAAGCTGACATCTGGTATCTCCGTCAACACCCGAAAGTGATGAATCTGCCCTGGATTGAAAAGATCCGCCGCGCAGACCGTGACAATACGATTGACGTTTATATCTCAGAAGATCACGACGATGTATTAGCAGAAGGCATCTGGCAGCAATTCTTCACAGAAAAGCCGGAAGTGCTGACCCGTGAAGAGAAACGTGCATGGCTGAATACAATGACAGGAGTGGCTTTAGGCTCTGACGCATTCTTCCCTTTCGGAGACAATATCGAACGCGCGCATAAAAGCGGTGTAAGCTATATCGCACAGCCGGGTGGTTCTGTACGCGATGACCATGTTATCAGTACTTGCGACAAGTATAATATGGCGATGGCATTCACAGGTATTCGCCTGTTCCACCATTAAAAAGGATTGATCTTAACTAATTTACAGTTCCATATTCTATTTTATCCCCATTTATAATGAGAATGAAGCAATTATTCCATTATAAATGGGGATTTTCTATGTCTCCGATACCCTCTATCTTTGCACCATCACATTAAAATAGAATCAAAGATGAATAAAATTGGAGTATTTTATGGTTCCACAACTGGAACAACAGAAGACCTCGCCCGTCGGATTGCAGAAAAACTAGAAGTTCCTTCCGCACATATTTATGATGTATCCAAACTCACTGAAGCTTTGGTTAATGAATATGATGTATTGGTATTAGGCAGCTCCACATGGGGAGCCGGAGAATTACAGGACGACTGGTATGACGGAGTTAAAGTTTTAAAGAAATGCGACCTGTCTCACAAACATGTAGCCTTGTTTGGTTGCGGTGATTCCGATTCTTACAGTGATACTTTCTGTGATGCCATCGGGATTCTTTATGAAGAGCTGAAAGACACTCGTTGCAAGTTTTGTGGAGCAGTAGACACCGCCGGATATACATTCGATTCTTCTATCGCTGTCGTGAACGGTAAATTCGTGGGTCTCCCACTCGACGAAGTCAATGAAGACGGTCAGACCGATGAGCGTATCAGCGCATGGGCTGAACAAATAAAGCAAGAAATCAGCTAATCTTTATCTCCATATTAAATAACAGTTTGCATTATGGCTACCGAAAGAATCATTCCCGGAGAAATCCGGATTTTCCTCAACCACATTTATGAGTTCAAGAAAGGCGTACGCAATATGGTACTCTATACGATGAGCAGAGAGCACGAAGAATTTGCTATCCGCCGGCTGAAGAATCAGAAGATCAGTTATATGATACAAGAAGTAGGTACTAACAAGATTAACCTGTTTTTTGGCAAGCCTGAATGCATGGAAGCCATGCGGCACATCATCATTCGTCCCTTAAACCAACTGACAGCTGAGGAAGATTTCATTCTGGGAGCCATGCTGGGATATGACCTTTGCCAACAATGCAAGCGGTATTGTAATAAAAAAGAAGGCATAAAGATAGCCGTTTAAAAAATAACTTTTACATTGTTAGCTTTGTTTTGTATGTAGTTTGTCTCGAGTAGAATCGTTTCATAAAAACAGGTTTCCTTTAGAACATTTTCCATTGGAAACTTGTTTAATAAGAAACGATTCTCTCAACAACAAACTAACAACAAGCAGTATGGTGACACAGCAACAAGAACAAACCAAAGCCTACGTACTTGCAGGTATTTTCACTCTTTCACTACGATTGATAGTCGGCTGGACTTACTTCTCAGCTTTCTGGCGCAGACTTGTCCTCGAAAACAAGCTCATTCCGGACAGCAGCGGATACATCGGAGAAAAATTCAATCATTTCCTTCCCAACTCTATTGGTATCAAACCCATTATTGAATACCTGGTCAGCACCCCCGATTTACTTTGGTGGGCAATGCTTATTTTCACTTTAGTAGAAGGTGTTGTCGGGCTCCTTTATATGCTTGGTTTCTTCACCAGGTTAATGAGCATCGGTGTATTCAGCCTGGCATTCGGTATTCTTCTAGGCTCCGGCTGGCTAGGTACTACCTGTCTTGACGAATGGCAAATCGGCATTTTGGGAGTAGCCGCAGGGTTTACCATTTTCCTGTCCGGAGGCGGAAAGTATTCATTAGATCACTTGTTCCAATCCAAACTGTCCAAAAAGAAATGGCTTGTATGGCTCACCTCCGGTGAACTCCCGCTACCTATTAAGCAATTCAGTAAAGTGGCGATAACCGGAGCGGTACTACTTTTCATTCTTACTCTATATACCAATCAGGAATTTCACAATGGTGTGTGGGGACCGCTACATAATAAATCAGTCAAACCAAAACTGGAGATATCCAATGCAGATATCCAAAATGATGCCCTCAACTTTAAAATATACCGTATAGAAGGTGCGGATGTATACGGATCATTCCTTATAGGTATTACTTTAAAAGATTCCAGAGGAAAGACCATACTTCAAAAAGATGGGGAAGAACTTTCCCGATTCCCTCTTACCGGAATTAAAAATGACTATATAGCCAAAGTAACTCCGGGCAAGCACAGCCTGATCATTCCGTTAGGGAGTAAAGCAACCCTTACAATAAAAGACAGCAGTCTACAGAGTTTACCCAAAGGCAGGTATGAACTTACTTTGACAGACATAAGCGGGATAACCTGGAAGCAGGATATTACTGTCGATTAAGCAAGATCAGCAGCATCTGAAAACAAACAGAAGGTGTATATCAGCAAATTATAAAAAGCCGGTGTACACCTTTTACTCGTTTTTACTCTCCTTTTTCTTTACTTCTCCATTCTTAGCATAAAATTACCTACATATACTGAATTTAAGAAATAACTATGCCTACTTTTAGGTATTGCCCACTCTTTTAACCTCATCTAACTTTGCAGTCGATAAAATTATTAAAAAGATGAGAAATTTAACTGCAATCGTTGTTCTTTGCTTCCTGTCCTCTTTCCACACACTTTCGGCTCAGGAAACGAAAGATAATTCTAAAAACGACAAGACTTCTGCAGAGGAGTATTCAAAGTTCCGTTTCGGCGGGTACGGCGAGATGGTCGCTAATTTCAAAGACTATGGTATCAACCGCTTCTATGGGGGTAATGACGGCAATCCTAACAAAAAAAGGAATACCATCTCCATTCCCCGTTTTGTACTTGCTTTCGACTATAAATTTACATCCAAATGGATACTCGGAGCTGAAATTGAGTTTGAATCCGGTGGTACAGGTACAGCTTTCGAGCTGGAGAACTCCGAAAACGGTGAATATGAAACAGAAGTTGAAAAAGGAGGTGAAGTAGCTATTGAACAATTCCACATTACACGTTTGATCCATCGGTCTTTCAATGTACGTGCCGGACATATCATCGTCCCTGTGGGATTAACCAATTCACATCATGAACCGGTCAATTTCTTCGGTACTTCCCGTCCGGAAGGTGAAACAACAATCCTTCCTTCCACTTGGCATGAGAACGGTCTGGAGCTCTTCGGCTCTTTCGGAAAAGGTTATGCCAGTTTCGATTACCAAGCTATGATTGTAGCAGGTTTGAACCCGAATGGTTTCGACCGCAACACATGGGTAGCGGGTGGTAAACAAGGAATTTTTGAAGAAGACAACTTCTCGTCTCCGGCTTATGTAGCTCGTTTAGACTACAAAGGTGTTCCCGGTCTGCGCGTAGGTGCATCGTTCTATTATTGCGCCGATGCAGGTTCCAATTCAGACAAACTCGACAGCTATTCAAGTAAAGTTCCTCTGAGAATATTCACGGCAGATGCACAATACCGCAATAAATATGTAATCGCACGCGGTAATATCGTATACGGAAATCTGGGAAACTCGACCGGAGTAAGTAAAGTGAATATCGGACAATCGAATAAATCCCCATACAGCCGGTTAATTCCTGTTGCAAAAAATGCTGTAAGCTATGCAGCCGAAGCAGGTTTCAACATTAGTTCTCTCTTCAAAAACAATAAGAAAGTTCCTGTTATCTATCCGTTTGCACGTTATGAATACTACAATCCTCAGGAAAAAGGAGAAAAAGGGCAGACAATGGAAAAACGTTGCCAGGTCAGTATGTGGACAGCCGGGTTAAACTGGTATGCTCTCCCCAATCTGGTAGTGAAAGCTGACTATTCAACACGTCAGATCGGAACAAGCAAAGTATTCGGAACCGGAAAATACAACAGTGAAAACGAATTCTCTATCGGCATTGCTTATGTCGGATGGTTTATCAAAAAATAAAAAACAATCTATTAATTAATTTTTATACGATGAAAAAAAGTTTTTTCTATGTTGCAGCCCTTATGTTAGGACTCGCATTTACAACTACTTCTTGTAGTAATGATGATGATAACAGCGAAGTATCTGCTGCTGACATCGACTACAACTCAGAGAATGCAACAAGCTGGCACAATTACATGAAAAATGTAGGCCGTCTTCTTCAGACAGATGCGACAAACCTTCAGGCAGCTTGGACAACGGGTGGATATGGAGACGCTTTTATCAACCACAATGGCGAATTCACAACTGCCAAGAGCTGCGTACAACAAATCATTGAAGGTTGTATAGATATTGCAGGTGAAGTAGGTTCTCAGAAAATAGGTGACCCGGTGAGCAAATACAAAGCCGGAAATATTCAGGAAGCAATCTATGCAGTAGAATCCTGGTATAGCTGGCACTCTCGCGAAGACTATAGAAATAATATCTATTCTATCCGGAATGCTTATTACGGAACACTTGATGGAACTGTTGCCGCCAATTCTATCTCAAAGATTATTGAAGGTAGCAATTCGGCACTGAACAACAGCGTAAAACAAGCCATCGACAAGGCAGCAACTGCTATCTGGGCCATTCCGCAACCTTTCCGTAACAACATCAACAGTTCAGAAGCAGAAGAAGCTATGGAAGCTTGCTCTGATCTGGAAACTGTACTGAAAGAGCTGAACTCCTATATCGGCAACACAGCAAGCATTAACTCTGATGCCATACTTCAACCGGTGGTAAAAACTTACGTTGAAGTAGTCGTATTGCCAACCTACGCATCACTGAAAAGTAAAGTAGATGCTCTATACGATGCAGTCATAGCTCTTTCCAATTCGCCATCCAACGGAGCCTTCGAAACAGCATGCGACGCTTGGTTGCAGGCACGCCAGCCATGGGAAGTGAGTGAAGCATTCCTGTTTGGTCCGGTTGCCAGCATGGGTCTTGACCCTAACATGGATAGCTGGCCACTAGACCAGAACGCCATCGTACAGCTTCTGAATTCAGGAGACTGGGATCAGCTAAACTGGAGCGGTGACTACGACGAAGACAACGAAGGTATTGCAGCTGCTCAGAATGTACGTGGCTTCCATACATTAGAGTTCCTGCTCTTCAAAGACGGACAGGCTCGTAAAGTAAAATAAGGAATTATCCCACCCTAAAGCATATAGAAGTAAAAGCGAGATTGAGCAATCTCCTTTTGCTTCTTTGGCATGTTTGAGCATATTATTTTAAATAAAGTCAATTAAAGATGAATTGCATACTAAAATATTCATTCTCTCTACTTTCTCTACTGGCATGCAGCGCTTGCGATAATGACGGGATTGACGTATTGGATATAGAAATACCGGATGGATACGCCTTATCAGCAGGAACAGCAACCAACTTCCTGAACTCGTCATTGGCCTACGATACTCCGGCAGACTGGGTATCAGGTAGCTATGAAAGCCGTTTCAACCAGGGAGACAGGCTCTACGACGATGTGCGGACAAGCGGTAATGGACATAGCGGAGGTCTCGGACCCGTTTATGCCGGTTACTCTTGCGGTAGCTGCCATCGGAATGCAGGTCGTACCAAGCCGACTCTATGGAGCGAAGGCGGTTCCGGCAGCTATGGTTTCTCTTCCATGCTGGTCTATATCAGTCGCAAGAATGGTGCATTCTTTCAAGACTATGGCCGGGTACTTCACGACCAAGCAATCTATGGGGTGAAACCGGAAGGAAAGTTATCTGTAGAATATACCTACGAGAGTTTCTCTTTCCCTGACGGTGAGAAATACGAACTCTGCAAACCGACTTATACCATATCCGAATGGTATGCTGAAGAAATCAAACCGGAAGATCTGTTCTGTACCGTCCGCATTCCTTTGCGCCATGTAGGCATGGGACAGATGATGGCATTAGATCCTGTCGAAATAGAAGCACTTGCAGCGAAAAGCAATTATCCGGAATACGGAATCAGCGGACGTTGCAACTACATCACCGAACGGGGGGTAAGGTCGTTAGGATTGTCCGGCAATAAAGCCCAGCATGCCGACCTGACTGTAGAACTCGGTTTCTCCAGTGATATGGGTGTCACCAACAGCCGTTATCCCGAAGAGATTTGCGAAGGGCAGATACAGGTCAACCAAGGAAGTATGATGGGGCTTTCCTATGACCAGCTGGATATTACTACCGAGGAGATGGAAGATGTGGACCTCTATATGCAGTGTCTTAGTGTTCCGGCCCGTCGTAATGTCAACGATCCGCAAGTGATCAAAGGAGAGCAGAACTTCTACAAAGCCAAATGCCATCTTTGCCATACAACGACTCTGCACACCAAACCTCGTGGCACCGTTTTGCTGAACAACACCCAACTCCCGTGGCTGGGCAGACAAACCATTCATCCTTATTCGGACTTCCTGCTGCACGATATGGGATCTGAAATCATGGGGGTCGGTTTGAACGACAACTATGTCAGCGGCCTGGCGCGTGGAAACGAATGGCGCACCACACCTCTTTGGGGAATCGGTTTGCAAGAGAAGGTGAACGGACACACCTATTTCCTGCATGACGGTCGTGCCCGCAACCTGACCGAAGCCATCATGTGGCACGGCGGCGAAGGAGAGGCATCAAAGAACTTATTCAAAAACATGAGTAAGGAAGACCGCGACGCAATGATTGCATTTATAAATTCACTCTAATAAAATAGCTGTATATAGTAAGTAATTATGAAAAAATATATATTCATTGCCATGCTATCGGTTCTGCCTTTAGCTGCTATGGCACAACATGAAGAAGATACGGAAAATGGTGTCGTTTCATTGGCCGGAAGAGAAGGATTCACCATTGAAACTAAAAAAGGAGACTTTGTATTCAAGCCCTATTTGCTTGTACAGACCAGTGGCAACTTTAACTGGTATGATGATGAAGGGTTGGACAAAGCCTACAATCAAGATAATGTAGCCAACTCCGGTTTTTCTATCCCATACGCTGTACTCGGCTTCACAGGGAAAGCTTTTGGAAAAGTATCGTTCAATCTTTCCATGAATGCCGCAGCCAGTGGTGGGGCATTGTTGCAACAGGCATGGTTTGATGTACAACTGAAAAAACAATTCGCCATCCGTGTCGGTAAGTTTAAGACTCCTTTCTCACACGCTTATCTGACGACACTGGGCGAAACATTACTGCCATCGCTGCCTGTATCGCTTACTGCTCCCGTTATCCTCCCCTATTCTCTGAATGCGGTAACACCCAATATTGGTACCGGTTTTGATTTAGGAGTAGAAATTCACGGCCTGGTTGCCGATAAGTTCGGTTATGAAATCGGTTTATTCAACGGAACAGGTGCTTCGGTGAACACGGCTACCAAAACACTTAGTGATGACTGGCACATCCCTTCCCTGCTCTATGCCGGACGTTTCACTTATATGCCTAAAGGAGTGATGCCGTCTACCCAGGGAAACCCGAACCGTTTACATGAAGATAAAATCATGTTCGGTGTTTCAGCTTCGATGAATGTGGAAAGCGAAAACGAAAGTACCAATGATTTCCGTGCCGGCCTCGAATTTGCGATGCTGAAAAACAAGCTATATCTGGGTGCTGAAATGTACTATATGAATATAGGTTTTACCGACCGGCAGAAGATTTCCGACTCATACAACTACCTGGGTGGATACGTACAAGGTGGCTACTTCGTTGCACCACGCCTGCAGGCAGCACTACGCTATGATTTCTTCAACCGGAATGGAACAGATACAAACGGCTTTCTGAATATGCCTGCCGTAGGAGTCAACTATTTCTTCAGAAATTGCAATCTCAAGTTACAGGCGATGTACCAGTACATTGGCCGTACAGGTCATGACACGCAGCTTGATCGTGATAATGACGACTTAGGAATAGCCGTACATTCAGCCAGTATCTTACTTCAATATACATTCTAACTAATGCAAGAGAGGATCTGTTTATGAAGAAATACATTCTTTTCTTTGCTTTAGCCCTGCTTGCCACCGGATTGACCTCTTGTGACGACGGCAGAATTTATGAAAATACAGGCTTCGTACCGAGAGAAGGACGAGTGCTGAAACTGTCCGGCAAATTCAGTGGCATCGATAAATGGTCCGAGGGGTACAGTATAGTGGTGGCAGGCTTCGATGATGAGAGCGAGTATGCCATTGTTTCCAAAGTCATTCCTACTCCGGAGACCGACGGCGGTGAAGTAGAAGTAGTACTGTCCGGTATCAGTGAAGAAGTGACCGAGATAGAACTATGCGTCATCAACAGACTGAGAAAGCGTGTCGTCACCTTCCAGACAATCGAAGACTTTACAGCAACTGCCGATACAACATTCATGGAAGTAGGTACGATCGATGTCAGTATGTATCATACCATCCAGAAGGAAGTCTTCGACAGAACCTGCATCACCTGTCATGGAGGAAGTTCTCAGCCTGCAGCCGGACTGAACCTGCTGACCGGAGAAAGTTATGGCAACTTGGTCAATCAGTCTTCGACCATCGTAAACGATGTATTACGGGTGAAACCCGGCAATGCCAAAGAGAGCATTTTACACCAGATATTGAGCACAGATATCAGTGCAAGCTGGGGGATAGACCATTCACAAATGGTCACTTCGTCCAACATCCTGACACTGATTGACAACTGGATTGACGACGGTGCGCAAGAGTAGCAGATCGTAGAAACGATCCGGCTCACACCAGTGTATAGAACTATTAGTAATTGAAAAATTGCATATGAACAACAAAGAACAACAGAACATACAGTCTGAAAAGACTTTAACTGAGATTTTCAACTATCATGCAGAAGCAGGAACTTCAGAGTATCACGTAATGATTCATTCCACTCAACCGGAAGATACGTATGAAGAACAACTGAATGCAGTATTGAATACTTACTATCATTTACTTGCGAAAGAACTGAAGGGTGCGGTTGCGGTATTTAAGCGTTATTTTCTGAGCGACGCAGCCAACCAGGCAGACACGCTGCTGGCACTGACGACCGAAAGCTCGGACTGCGCACTTTCCATAGTGGAACAGCCCCCATTGGACGGGACCAAGATAGCATTATGGGTATATCTGCTCACAGATATTCAGACGCAAGTACTCCATAACGGCCTGTTCGAAGTAAAACACAGCACCTACCGCCATCTTTGGGGCGGTAGTGCTTTCAACCGTGCAGCCAATTCGGAATATCAGACCCGCTTACTTTTGAACGACTACGTGATGCAGCTTATGGAACAAGGTTGCAAACTGGCAGACCATTGTATCCGTACCTGGTTCTTTGTGCAGAACGTTGACATAAATTATGCCGGAGTGGTAAAAGCACGCAACGAAGTCTTTGTCACCCAGAACCTGACAGAAAAGACGCATTACATCTCCAGTACAGGAATTGGCGGACGCCATGCTGACCCGAAAGTACTGGTACAGATGGATACATATGCGGTAGCCGGCGCAAAACCGGAACAGATTCATTTTCTTTATGCACCGACACACCTGAATCCGACTTACGAATATGGAGTCAGCTTTGAACGTGGCACGTACGTAGATTACGGTGACCGTCGTCAGGTATTTATTTCCGGTACGGCAAGCATCAACAACAAAGGTGAAGTGGTACATCCCGGTGACATCCGCAAACAAACCGAACGAATGTGGGAGAACGTAGAAGCTCTGCTGAAAGAGGCCGACTGTACATTCGACGATTTAGGACAGATGATTGTATATCTGCGAGACATTGCTGATTATACTGTCGTAAAGAAGATGTATGACAAACGTTTTCCCCATATCCCCAAAGTATTCGTTCATGCTCCGGTGTGCCGGCCCGGATGGCTGATCGAGATGGAATGTATGGGAGTGAAAGAGTGTAAGAACAAAGATTACGCTCCATTTTAAGTATCACTAAAAAGGTTGTACCGTTGAAAAGGCTACTTGTTATTTTATATATCTGTCTGGTGGGACTGCTCGCTGTGGCTACTTTCGTAGAACAAGCGTATGGGACAGATTTTGTAGAAAGAAATATATATCATACGATCTGGTTTTGTTGTTTGTGGGGAGTAATCGCCGCAATAGCGTCCGTTGCTCTCATCCGACGTGCCTTATGGCGGCAACTTCCTGCATTGTTGTTGCATGGCTCCCTCCTCGTTATCTTGGTGGGGGCCATGATTACATTTATCAGCGGCAAAAAGGGATACTTACATTTACGTCCGGGCGTAGCAATGAGCAGTTTTCAGGAAGAAGAAAGTAAAAAGGACGTTCAGCTACCATTCACGATACAACTAGACAGCTTTCGGGTAGAGTACTATCCGGGGACGGAAGCTCCGGCAGATTACGTCAGTCACATCACCTACTCTCTTCCCGGCACTGCTCCCGTATCCTCGTCCGATTCCCTCTCCCGACAAAAAGCGGCCTTGCTCCACGAACAAATTTCGATGAACCGCATATTCACTTTGCATGGCTTCCGCTTCTATCAGTCTTCTTTTGATGATGACGGACAAGGGAGCTGGTTATCCGTGAATTATGATCCGTGGGGCACAGATGTCACTTATGCGGGATATATATTACTGGGCATTTCCATGATCTGGCTGCTCTTTTCCCGCCGCAGTGAGTTCCGTCGCTTGTTGAGCCACCCTCTATTGAAGAAAGGAGGAGTCTTCGTTTTATTCCTGTTCTGTCTTGCAGGAGTCATACAAGCACAAAAGAGACCACTCCCGGCACTCAAAAGAACTCAGGCTGACAGCCTTGCCCGCGAACAAGTGATATACCACGACCGAGTGGTACCTTTCAATACACTAGCCCGCGATTTCGTTCAGAAACTCACAGGAAAGGCTTCATACAAGGGACTGACGGCGGAACAAATTATAGGAGGCTGGCTGCTTTCTCCCGAAACATGGAGAAACGAACCTCTGATATATATCAAAAATAAGGAACTTCAACACCTGTTGGACCTGCAAACGCCTTACGCACGCCTGACTGATTTATTCGACGGATCAGTATACCGCCTGCGCGAACACTGGCAACGGGAACAAGGACAGGGCAAACTGGCAAAAGCCATTCAAGAAACAGACGAGAAAGTGGGATTGATCCTTATGCTGGAGCAAGGTGCTTTCATCCATCCGTTACCTGCCGACGGCAGTGTTCGGCCTCTCTCCGAAAAGCAAGTGAAAGCAGAACTACTCTACAACAGCATCCCCTTCAGTAAAATACTTTTTATTGTCAATCTGACAGTCGGATTGCTTGCCTTTCTGTTTCTGCTTCATAACTGCTTACGTACCCGTTCTCTTTCATCAAGAGCCCGAAATGTTTCGCGTACGGCAGGAACGATTTTTTCTGTCATACTTTACACCGCCCTCCTATTCCATTTGGCCGGATATTGTCTACGCTGGTATATCGGTGGACGTATCCCGTTAAGTAACGGTTATGAAACGATGCAATTCATGGCACTTTGCATTCTTCTGGTGGCATGCCTGCTCCATCGTCGTTTTCCTTTTACACTCCCATTCGGATTCCTGCTTTCGGGTTTTGCCCTTTTGGTGTCTTATCTGGGACAGATGAATCCCCAGATAACTCCGTTGATGCCGGTACTCGTTTCTCCTTGGCTAAGCATTCACGTTTCGCTGATTATGATGTCCTACGCTCTATTCGCTTTCATTATGCTAAACGGTATATTAGCGCTATGTCTCCGCAGAAAGGCAACAACAAACAATACCTCCGAAAACGGTATCATCCAAGATGACCGGATTGAGCAACTGACCGTACTCAGCCGTTTGTTGCTTTATCCCGCTACATTCTTTCTGGGTGCAGGCATCTTTTTAGGTGCAGTTTGGGCAAATGTCTCCTGGGGACGTTATTGGGCATGGGACCCTAAAGAAGTCTGGGCTTTAATTACTTTTCTGGTCTATGGAGTCGCTTTCCATTCCCAGAGTCTGCGCATCTTCCGCCAACCTGTGTTTTTCCACATCTATATGATTGCTGCATTTCTGACTGTCTTGATGACATACTTTGGAGTAAATTATGTTTTAGGAGGAATGCATAGCTACGCCAATAGTTAGGATTCATCTCAAAAACTAAAATACAAATTGTCACTTTTGACAATTTGTATTTTAACCTCCCCATAGCTTCCGTATTTCCGGTCCATCATCATACCCGATATTTTTATTCGATTCTAAGCGATTAGTGATTTATCAGTATCACTCCTTTATGATATAAAACTCGTCACTCTGCACACTCATTCTTCCTATTTCCACTCTCAATGCGAACTAATTCACAAGACATCTTCCCTTCTGCACTATCTGATTCAACTGGCATAACGAATGATATAGAAGAAAGGAAGCTCTAAAACAGTACGTTTTTACTCATTTTCAAGATACTGACGCTATCTTACAAGTATAGTTACGCTATTTACCAAGCATAGTGACGCTATCCACCAAGCATAGTTACTCTATTTGTTCCTTATACTTACTCTATATTTCGTCTGACCTCGCTCTTCACCCCAACTCCCCCCCTACCTGAAGTACTCTGAGAGCCGGGCATAAAATAGAAAGCCTGGCTCTTGAAAAATGCAGCCCCCTATTTGAAGCTTTTTATGATAATCAGGAGAAAGAGAAACGCCACTTTTGAAATCAAAATGCAACCATATAGCAGAATATGCAAACCAATCGACTTTCTCATCTCTCCTATTAAGCAGATCGTTGCCCTTCAGTTTCTTTTTTATATTAATTTATCTTATTCACAAAACAAAAACAGACAAAATCAATATAATGAGCCAAAAGAATACTTATCTTTGCCTCATCAAACACTAAACACTTAAAGATATGAAAAACAAATATCTACTAAGCCTTCTGGCAGCTCTCGGATTCTCCGGATGCAGCAATAACAACGTTTGGGATGAGCCTTGTTATTACGGTCCCGGTCCCGACTGGACTCCCGATGTCAAACTAACCACTCAGGTACAAAATGAAGATGAGGACACCATTAATGGAATCCGCGTAGTAGCCAGCTACAAAAATCAAAATGATTCATTAATTACAGATACTGCCTACACAGAATCACGCGAGATGAACAAACATATGGAAGGCGGCATAGCAACCAGCACACTTAAATTCAAAGAGTACCCTCCCAAAAACAGTGAAATATACCTTGAGTATACCGATGTAGACGGTGAGAAGAATGGTGCATACCAGCAAAAAACAATAAAAATGCAGGAGCTCGGACAAGACAGAAAAGTCACCTTAATAAAAGAAGAAAAAAAAGAAGAAGAGGAAACTAAAGAATGAAACGTATCATTCCCTTATCTCCGCGTCGATGGCTGGCTTTAGAGATATTCCGCCGGATGAAACGTGAAAGAATAGAAGAACATCCCCTCAGACAACTATTTTGGGAATGTACATTACGCTGCAACGTACGTTGCCGCCATTGTGGCAGCGACTGCAAATCTTCTCCTTCTACTCCGGATATGCCTTTGGAAGATTTCCTGAAAGTACTGGACAGCATAGCCACACATACCGATCCGCATAACGTATTTGTAATCATCTCAGGCGGTGAACCGACCGTACGTGAAGATCTTGAAACTTGTGCCAAAGAAATATCCCGACGAGGTTATCCGTGGGGAATGGTATGCAACGGACTTTACCTCACACGCCAACGGCTACACAACTTAATCCGCAACGGTATGAGCAGCATATCCATCAGCCTTGACGGACTGGAAGATGTACACAACTGGATGCGCCGCCATCCCGAAAGTTTCGACCGTGCAGTGAATGCCATACGCGAAATTACAGCCATTCCCGAACTGACATTCGATGTCATTACCTGTGTCACCCGCCGTAGCCTGCCACAATTGCCGGCCATGAAAGAGCTGCTTATCAGTCTCGGGGTCAAACGGTGGAGAGTATCTACCATCTTTCCGGTAGGACGAGCCGCCGAAGAACCGGAATTTCGCATGAACGGAGAAGAACTAAAACAAGTACTCGACTTCATCCGCGACACCCGAAAAGAAGGAATAATCCGAGCCAGTTATGGTTGCGAAGGTTTCCTGGGAAATTACGAAGGTGAAGTACGGAACACACCTTTCTTTTGTAGCGCCGGAGTTTCAGTAGGTTCCGTCTTGATTGACGGTTCCATCAGTGCTTGTAGCAGTATCCGCTCCAACTATCACCAAGGCAACATCTATCAAGACGACTTCTGGGAAGTATGGCAAACGAGATTCCAGCCTTACCGTGACCGTTCGTGGATGAAAAAGGACGAATGTGCCCGGTGCAAATACTTCCGCTATTGTCAAGGCAACGGTATGCATTTGAGAGATAATGAAGGAAAACTGTTGGTATGCCATCTGAACAGATTGACAGAAAATTCTGCCAAATGACAGAGACAAAACAATTTATAATATAAATTCCGGTTTACCGTTATAATCGTTATATTGGCAGATAACCATACGATATAAACCCACCATATATAGTTACTAACTCCTCAAAGAATACCCATTTCAGGTGATTGCGTGAAATCGCAAAAGCCTCTATCTTTGCAATATCAGAATTGAATTAATTAGTCATAATTAAAAATTACGTAGCCACATTGAAAACATTGGAATCGGCAGAAGTGATTCTCCCGCATTTTCACATTTGGTTGTTAGTAAACAAAAACCATATAATGTATTCAATATTACAGAATAAGTGTAAATAGCATAAATTCTAGTAAACAAAAGGCCCGGCTTGTGAAAGCCGGACCTTTCTGTTTTTATATCCGACGGTCTGCATTTACGGATCAATCCGAAATTCCGGTTGGTTTCAGTTTGTTTCTTTCAAATCGGTTTTGAGCTGGCTATCCGCATGGCTTCCCCTCCTTCAGGAAGGAGGGGTGCCCAAAGGGCGGGGTGGTAGGTATACACGTTTAACGCTAAATACTAAAGATTTATGTATTTACCTACCACCTCCCCCTACGGGTACTCCTCCTTCCCGAAGGAGGAGAGTTTAGTTACTATTGACTTTTAACACACGCTCAATAAAGATACTACTGGCTACTAATTTAGCTCATTTCGGTACAGTATAGAGCTCAAACTGTTTTTTCGGACTGATCCGTATTTACAGTTTCCATCCCGATGTCTGTTCCTGTATATTCCAGAGTCTGGCATACAGTCCCGGCTGACTCAACAACTCATCATGAGTACCCTGCTCTGCAATTCTTCCTTCTTCCAGTACAATAATCTGATCGGCATTCTTAATTGTTTTGAGCCGGTGAGCGATGACAATTACCGTTCGTCCCGCAATCAAGGTATTGATGGCCTGTTGCACTTCTACCTCATTTTCCGGGTCAAGAGAGGCAGTAGCCTCATCCAGCAATACTACCGGAGCTTCTTTCAAGATAGCGCGGGCAATGGAAATCCGTTGTTTTTCTCCTCCCGAAAGCGTGCAGCCGCCCTCTCCTACCATCGTATCATACCCTTTAGGCAGGCGCATGATGAACTCGTGGCAACAAGCCTTTTTCGCTGCCGCTACGACCTCTTCATCCGTAGCATCCGTCCTGCCGAAACGGATATTGTTCTTCAGCGTATCCTGAAACAGATACACATCCTGAAAGACCATAGAGCAATGCTTCATCAACGACTCCGGCTCCAGCTCCTTCATATCCATTCCGTTAAAACGGACCGCACCTTTACAGGGATCATAGAAACGTGCGCAAAGTTTCAGCATAGTACTCTTTCCGCTTCCGGAAGGACCGACCAGAGCAGTGAGTGTTCCTTTTCTGAGAGTCACGGAGATATCATGCAATATCTCTTTTTCCTGATAGCCGAAGGATACATGGTCAAAGGTAATGTCTCCGCTTTCGGGCACGTCACGGTCCCCCTTCATCTCCGGTTCGTTCATCAACGAAAGGATACGTCCTCCCGCAATAGAAAAATAACGGAACTCGGCAAAGTTAGTCAGAGCGGACGTCAGAGGATCGAAGACACGGGAACCGACTACCAGAAACATGACAAACGTAAGCAGTGAAAGTTCCCCTCCTATCAACAGATAAGTACCACAGAGTATCATGAATGTCAGTCCGGCACGGATCAATGTGACCGAGAATAAGATAAAAGGACCGAGAAGTGCTTCCTGCCGGATACAGGCGCGACGAAGATCACTGAAAGCCATTTTCAGGCGTTCGAATTTACCGCCCAGCAGATTGTATGCTTTCATCACCCGTATCCCTTGCAGATATTCTTCCAGACGGTTTCCGGCATTAATCTTGGCTTCAATCTGCCGTACACTCAATTTGCGCTGGGCAATATTGCTAAGCAGCAGCACGGCAACCGCAAGCGGTAAAGCAACAAACATAGCCACTGCCATGCGCCAGTCAATCCAAAGCAACCCCAAAAAGGCAAGGACCGGCATCACCAATGCTCCCATCAATTGAGGCAAGTGATGCGAGATACCCGTTTCCGCCATAGTAAAATCAGTGATCAGCATCGAAGAAAGATCGCCTGGATCTCTGCGGGACAGGAATCCTAATGATAATTTACGCAGATGCTCCGCCAGATGAATGCGCCCTTCGGCACTCATTTCATAAGCCCCCCGAAAGTTGGCACGATAGGCGGCACGTTCGGCAAAAGCCATTACCAGCATATACACCACCAATATAGCAAAAATCATCCAGAGACGATTGGTATCCAACGGTGTACCGCTACCGTCGAACGTGCGGAATATCACATTGATAGCTTCGATAGAAAGACAGAACGGGACAATATTCACCAGATTGGCAAGCATCGTGTAACCGACAGGCTTACGCAGACGTTCGGTATGTCCTACCGTAATATTCTTGATTGCATTCATTTTGTTTCCTCCTTTTTAACAGTTAATTGCCAACGGAACGCGCTGGTATAGGCATCCCACATTCTTTTGTATACTCCATCCGTTTTACTTAATACTTCATGGCGCCCGCTTTGGATGAGCCTGCCTTCTTTCAGCACCAGTATTTGCCCGGCTGAAATAATAGACGAAAGCCGGTGGGCAATAATGATGACCGTTTTATCTTTTATAAGTTGCTGAATAGCTTGCTGCATCTTATATTCATTCTCCGGATCAGCAAAGGCAGTCGCTTCATCAAGCACCAGTATCGGCGCATTTTTCAGAATGGCCCTTGCCACACAGACCCGCTGCGATTCACCACCGGACAAATACACTCCTTTATCACCGATACGGGTATTATAGCCATCCGGCAGACTTTCTATAAAATCATGACATTGCGCCGCACGGGCAGCTTCGATCACCTGCTCGCGTGTAGCGGACGTATTGCCAACCCGGATATTCTCATAAAGGGTATCGAAGAAGAGAAAACTATCCTGAAAAACAAATGAAACAAGGTTCATCAAATCCTCGGTCGCTATCTCTTTTATATTGATTCCGCCTATACAAATCTCGCCTTCGCTGACATCCCAGAAACGGGGTATCAGATTGGCTACCGTAGACTTCCCGGAACCGGACGGCCCCACCAATGCAGTAATCGCTCCCTGTGGTGCAGTAAAAGAGATATCTTTCAGTGCTTCGGTACGAGTCGTTTCCGCTTTGTTTTCATAGGCAAACGACACTTGACGAAACTCGATATCATAGGAAACAGGCAGACGCGAAACCTCTGCTTCAGGAAGTGCCTGTTCATCAAATATGCGGTCGATACGTTTCACTCCCTCATCGATTTCGTTCGTACTTGAACCAAGATACATCAACTTATAAATAGGAGATGCCACGCCGGGCCCCATGATAATAAAGAAGAGGTAAATTGCCGCCAGAACAATATTCTGCGGTTCTCTGCTCAAAAGCAACAAGCCGACGGGCAAAATAAAGGTGATCAGCGAGTTCAGCAATACCGTAAAGGCGGTCATACCGGACTGATAGGTATCGCAGACCCTTAAGGCATAGCTCTTGTAAGCTTCTATCTCGCTATTAAACTGACGGAACGAACGGACACTCTGACCAAAGATCTTCACCACAGGCATACCCCGCACATACTGAACAGCCGAAGCACTCATACGCTCCTGCGTGTCATAATAGATCTTCATAAACTCTTTAGCTTTCTTGCCAAAGAAATTCATAAACTGCAAACCGATGCTGCAAACGATACAGACCACACAAATGGCTGCCATCCACCCGTTCAGCGAAAAAAAGATGATAAACATCAGCACAACGGTTGCCAGCACATTGACTAAATCGGGAATCGTGTGTGCCACAAAATTCTCGATCTTCTCTATATTCTGCTCCATCGTTTTCTTGATTGCTCCGGTAGAAGTACCATTCAGGTATCCCAGCGAAAGTCGTCCGATATGTTCGGACAAACGGATGCGCAACCCATAAAGAATACGGAATGCAGCTACATGAGATGCCATCAATGCTCCATACAGCAAAAGCAGTCCTGCCACCAGACCGATAAACGCTACCCATCCCCAGTGTATAAGTACACTGCTATCCAATTCATTGATCTTGCTGCCATGCAACAAAAGTTCTTTCAGCACTTCATATACTGACCAATAGGGAACCAACATACATAAGGCACTGACCGCCGAAAGTATTCCGGCCAATATCAGCAAGCCCTTCTTCTCGCCTGCTATCTCAAACAAGCGGGCTACACCACTCTTTCTTTTCTGTTTTTCTTTCATACCATTTATTTATATATCACTAAGTCTTTAAAAAAGAACAATCTTTCGAATCGTTCAAAAAAAAGAAGGAGCTCATGCGTTCATGAGCTCCTTCCAACCTGCCGTTTCAAAGGCTATATATTCTGCTATAAATTTCTGCATTTCTTCTTTCTTCACGTGGTGCAGCACCAGTTCTTCGAGCAAAGCAAACAGCCACACCGTATTGAGATGAATAAAGAAATCGGTGATACCTATATTCAAATGTGGATACTTCTGCTTCATTCCCTGGAAAAAGACAAAAATAGTACGTGTCATCGCATCGGTATATTCGGCGCGGAAGTTTTCCAGAGACGATCCCTGTGCCTGAAAAAGCAACATACGCAATCGGATGCGGTGCCCGGAAACTAAATCAATATACTCCTGCACAGATGCCTGCTGAAAATCTGAACTTATAAAAACATCTATCGTCATCTGGTTAGCATCATGACTGTATATCTTGGCATACAATTCATTCAGCACCGGCTTCAGAATCGTACGGAATATCTCATCCTTATTGGTGAAATAGTGATAGATGTTGCTGACTGTTATCCCCGACCGGGAAGCAATTTCGCGCATGGAAGCATCCTTATATCCTTTTTCGGAGAATACTTCTTCGGCTATATGGAGAATCTTTTCCTGTATGTCTTCTTTCAAATATTGCATAGTGGCGTTTTATTCACTCTGCAAAGTTGAGAAGAACTTTTGGTTTGAGAAATACCCATTTATAGGGATATTCTTACAATGTACTACCTATAGAAATGAAGAATGAAGAATTACTTTGCAGCGTGATAGCGCAGCCAATTCTTCATTCTTCATTCATCATTCTTAATTCTTCAGCCATTCTTTCGGGAGAACTTCCTTTTCGCCCTTTTCATTGACCAGTTCCATTTGCAACACTCCTCCGTTACAATCGAAGTAACGTACTTCCATCGGATGCAGTCCGGCTTTCAACGCCTTCTGTACAATGATCTCAACCGGAGAGTGTGCTCCGTCATTATCGCCCAGCAGTTCGCCATCCAGTTTCAGTGTACTGCCATCATCCGAGAGAAGAGCGAAAGTATAAATACCGTCAGCAGGTACTTCCAGATAGCCGGTCAACACAAGGCCGATATCACCTTTCACTTCTTCGGGAATGGAAACAGATTCTACGATATATTCTCCATTCACGGGAGCTGTATCAATATCTTCACAAAGATTGCCGCGGAATTTATGCCATACAGCTTTCAATCCGGGATTCAGAGAAGTCCGGGCCATTACCGCTTCTGCATAAGGAGCTTTGACATACCGAGTACGTGCTACATCCGAAGGAGAACCGTCGGGACGGAAGGTACGGAAAGTAAAATCTGTCGTTTCCGTCACTTTCAGATTGCCTTCGTAAAGAGTAGATTGCTTCGTCGGCATGCTGCCGTCCGTAGTATAGCGAACTTCAATGCCGGGTAGCGGACAGGTTAAATCAACCGAAGTCTCATCAAGGAAAGCATTCACTTGATAGAATCCTTCCAGATCGGGTACCCGATAATTCAAACCCATTACGTCCATCCGCTTGAAGTGCGGAACAAGCTGGCGATAGAACTCTTCCAGATTCGGTTTTGCCTCCGGCTGTACCCAGGCTATTTCACTCAATGCCACCATACGGGGAAGAATCAGGTATTCGACACGCTTCATAGACGGAATCCATTCTGCCCAGAGATTAGCCTGTACACCCCAGAAACAATCTTTCTGTTCCGGAGACAGGCGGTCGTCCGCATACGGGTCATATGCGAGTATCTTCTTCACGGAGTTTTTATCCTGCGCATAATCAAAATAGAAATATTCATTCGGACAGGCAATCACTTTTTGTCCTTGTGAAGTGGCCATAGGCACCGCCTCTTTCGACCAGCTTCTCCACCAGGTAATGGCAGCATCCGAGGTCAGACCGTCGGCTACGACCTCATCCCAGCCTATCAGTTTCTTACCATTGGCCAGGAAGAACTTCTCCATATCACGCACAAACCATGCCTGCAATTCTTCCACAGATTTGAGTCCTTCCGTATGGATTCGTTTCTGGCAACGGGGACATTTCTTCCAATTGGTTTTCTCTACTTCGTCACCACCCATGTGTACATATTCATAAGGGAAGAGATCGAATATCTCTTTAAAGACGTCCTGACAGAATTCGAGAGTAGCATCTTTCCCCGGACAGATAGGAGAAGAAAAGGTTTCCCCCCAACCAATCAGCCCGTCACAAGCGAGATCGGGATATTGGGTGATGGCAGCCAAGAAATGTCCCGGCATATCTATTTCCGGAATTACATCAATTCCTCTCTGCGCAGCATAATCCACAATTTCCTTGATATCTTCGTGTGTATAGTAACCACCGTACAGGGTATCCCCTTCCACAATCCGTATCTTATTTTCCGGAATCAGGAAGTCGGTGTTATCCTCTTCTACTGCACGTTCCATACAACCACGATCGTGTTTATTGAACTTCCGCCACGCTCCCTTTTCCGTCAGCAACGGGTATTTCTCGATTTCGATCCGCCATCCCTGATCATCCGTCAAGTGCCAATGGAACTTATTTAGTTTATACAGGGACATCAAATCCAATACATGCTTCACCTCATCCTTATTCCAGAAATGGCGGGAGGCATCCAACATAAATCCCCGCCATTCAAAACGTGGTGAATCTTCTATCTGCACAGCAGGAATAGAAAAAGTCTGCTTCGTACCCTGCACTTCTATTTCGGCAGGCAAGAGTTGGTGAAGGCTGGCAATAGCGGAAACAATACCCGAATAATCTCCGGCTTCTATCTGAACAGACTCGGGGGTAGCCTGAAGCTTGTAAGAACCCGATTTTCCATCGGTTTGTTCCAGTTGAAGATAAATATCCGCCTGACCGGCCTCGGTCACTTCTACTGAGGTAGATACTATATTCCGCAGAATATCCTGCAAATATCCGGCAGCCGGAAATAAAGACTGATCGGAAACACCGATTTTCATTCCATCCTTTAAGACGAAAGCACCCGACTGTTCCGTCAGACTAACGGGGGTAGGTAAAATTGCGATCTCTTGCTTCACCGTAGGCGTACAAGAGGATAAAATACATGCTGATACAATCAGTAAAGAAGTACTTAGTTGTTTGAGCATAAGGTTAACTGTTTAATAAATTGATTACTTTGACTTTTATTGACTATCTATATATAATACAACTCAAACAGCAAAACTACTAAAAGAGAAAGAGAAGTTTTTAGTGATTCCCTACTAAATGCACACCCTAAAAGGGTGGATACAACCTGCCAACAGCTAAGATATCCTATTTTTAAGAACTTCCTCATTTATAAAACATCCGGGAAGCAATCGTTTCATCACATTCCCGGATGCATAGTCCGCTACTCTGGCATCGGAAAATAACAGACCGGCATTGTTATTAATAACTAATCTTTACTCCCGCAAAAAAACTTCTCGGAAGTGCGGGGCCATAGATATAGCCGGAATCCCGGTTAGCTCCCCTGTCGAAGTCCTTCTGATAAGATTCGAAGATATTCTGAACACCTCCGCTAAGCTGTAAATCTACCGTTTTATATAGCTTAAAGTCATAGGCTATTTTTACTCCCAGATCGAAGAATTTCGGTGTAAGTATCGCTTCTGCTTTCCGTTCGGGCATATCTCCCATCGCTGCATTTTCTGCTGTGATATCCATACGCTGCACAAGCATATTACCGGTATATGTACCGGATAAAGCTATTGACAGAGGTTTGATCGGAGTATAAGTAGCGGTAAAATAGCCATATGTATCGGGAGTACGGAAGATTTTTCTTTCTGCCGGGGCGTCATCGTGCCATTTATGCGCTTCATCATAGCGACTACGCTGCAATGTTAACCCGGCTTGTATTTGCAACAAGGAAAGATAAGCCAGTTTTCCTTCCAAGGTGATTCCCATTACTTTAGCCCCCGGGCCATTGCTGCGGGGCTTCACCAATATACCATCTCCCCGGTCATAGGGTTCTCCCAGTACAAAGACGTCAGTCAGTCTTGTATAGAATCCCTCCACCAGCAGATTAGTCTGAAAAGCACCGAAACGATGATACATATCGGCAGACATACTAAAACTCTGCGATTTTTCTTCCTTCAAATCTTTAGCACGCTCAATCATAGCGACCGTTCCACCTACATTTTCGATATGCATATCTTCATCAAATGCTTGTGGGGCACGGAAACCGGAGGAATAACTCAAACGCAGATTGATATTATCCGTAGGATTGAAACGCAAGTTGGCACGCGGGCTGAAAATGATATCATCCACCATATTGTGTTTATCCAGACGACCACCGATCAGAATCCCCCAGTGTTTGTTCTTCCATTCGTTCTGTAGAAAGGCACTGTAAATATTGACAGTCTGATCCGTGTGGCGATCGTACCCCCACATATTATCCTTCAACCGGTCGCGATTGTATTCAAGCCCTGCCGTCAGATCGGAAGGCATGAACAACAGTTTATCAAAGGAGTGTACATACTGCGCGCCGCCCATCGCAGTGAGGTCCGTCGTTTTTCCATATGCTTTGAGCGGGTCGTTACCAGGTCCGTAATAGCTGTCACGATCCGTATTAGCCGCTGAAGCGAATACACTTAAACGATTCTTCTCATCCGGTGAGAAATAATCGTACTTCAGGCTTCCGCCATCTATGGAGTGCTGTAACTGTTCGGCAATATGGGCTTCATGCGGAGGACGGTTCAGCATATCGCCGCCACGCCGGAACTCCTGCATATGATGGTATTCAAACGTCAGTTTAGAATAGGTGCTCGTTTTCAGGTAAGAGCGGAAACCTACCGTCTGATTCTTCAGTTTCGGAAGTTCTGTGAATCCGTCTCCGTCGTAATCATATCCCGACCGATGACGATTCTGCCCGAAAATATATAATCCGGCACGATGATCGTCCGTCACCAACGAAGCATTCAGCGAGGTGTTATTGTCAAAGGATGAACTGCCGCCTATGGAAGTAATTGTATGCGATAACCGGCCGGAGTTTCGCAAAGGCTCTTTCGTGATGATATTAATCGTACCTGCAATAGCCGATGAACCGAACAATGCCGATCCTCCTCCACGCATCACTTCCACACGTTCAATCATGCTGGCGGGAATCTGCTCTAAACCGTACACACCTGAAAGGGCACTGAACACAGGACGGGAATCGATGAGTATCTGTGTGTAGGGGCCATCCAGACCATTGATTCGGACTTGTTGGAAACCACAATTCTGACAGTTTGTTTCTACCCGCACTCCGGGCTGAAAATTCAGTCCCTGCGATAAGGTGGAGGAGTTAGTAGTCTCAAACAGCTTCAAATCGACCACATTCACCAAAGTCGGAGCCAAACGCCGTGTTGTCTCACTACGATTGGCAGAAACGACGACTCCGTCCAAAGCAATCGCGTCTTCTTCTATTTCGAAATTTTCTTCCAATGTTTTCCCTTTCTTCAAGGTTACATTCCGGCTGATCGTCTTATATCCTACCGAACTGATTTCCAGTACAAAATTCCCCTCCGGCAAGTTTTTCAGAAAATAATGTCCGGTAGCATCCGTTACCGTTCCGATAGTAGTCCCTTTCAGTGCTACTGTAATATACGGCAAATGTTCGTTTGTTTTTTTATCTAATATATGACCGATGATATTCGCATCAGATTTTCTCAGTTCAGGGTACTCCGGGTGCTCAGCCAATGCAGGCAACAGGGCACAACACAGGCTGACCAGGACTAAAAGATATTTTTTCATTGTCGTTAGTCTTTTAATGTTTTTAATCAGAAAATAATAAGGTAGCGGAAGCAAATAAAGTATTTGTTTCTGAATGATAAATATCTGCCTCCTAAAGTGTAGACTAAACGGCGGGAGGTGCCCTTAAAGAAACGACACCCGGGCAAGAGCACGCATATCGCATGCCTCGCGGACGGGTGAAAAGAATACATAATATAGATAAAACAGCAGCAACAAATAAAGGAATGATTCCGCTATCTGTTGTCAATACATGATTCAATAAATGAAGTAACTGGAACTCAACAGTCGTATGGCTGTGTTCACTGCCTTTCTTAAAAGGGTGTGAATGGACAATTGTTACACCATTTACCACATGGGAGTGGGTAAACAAAGTAATCCCTGCCATGTACGATATAAATAGTACAGGCAGAAAACACTTCATTATATTCAGGTATAATTGTTTCATTCGTTCGTTTTTGTGCAAGAAATCTAATATGTTTAGTTTTGCGTGACAAATATAGGGATTGTTTCACAGACGGACAATCCCTATATATAACGATTTTAGAGCTAAAAAGGTTCTTAAACCATTATTAATAGCTAATCTTCACGCCGGCAAAGAAACTTCTCGGCAGTGAAGGACCGTAAATATAGCCTGAATCACGGTCGGCTCCCTTATCAAAATCGTTCTGATAAGCATTGAAGATATTTTGTATTCCGGCGTTCACCTGCAGGTTCACTGATTTATATAGCTTGAAATCATAAGCCGCCTTCAATGCAATATCAAAGAAATCCTCCGTATTTACTGTTATCGGCTTATCCAGGAATCCGGGAACGGGTTCGTGAGGCACCAGCATCGAACCGGTATAGGTGCCCGAAAGAGCAATAGACAACGGTTTTACCGGAGTATAGGTTGCAGTAAAATAGCCGTAAGTATTCGGAGTACGCATCATCTTCTTCACTGCCGGAGCATCCGGATTCCATTCATGAGGCTCGCTGTAATGACTCTGCTGCAAAGTAACTCCTGCCTGAATCTGGAATTTATTCAGATAAGCCATCTTTCCTTCCAGTGTCAATCCCATGACACGGGCTCCCGGAGCATTATAGCGTGTACGTGTCAGTATACCATCTTTTACTTCACCGTCGGTCAAAGCAAAAACATCCGATAATTTAGTATAAAATCCTTCTACCAGAAAATTGATCTGGAATGCCCCGAAACGATGGTAAATATCTGCCGAAGCACTCAAACTCTGTGATCTCTCCTCTTTCAGATCCTTTGCAAGCTCAACCATTGCCACTTTTCCACCCACATTCTCTACATGTAAATCTTCATCAAAAGCCTGCGGCGCACGGAAACCGGAAGAATAGCTCAAACGCAGATTGATATTTTGTGTAGGATTGAAACGTAAGTTAGCGCGCGGACTGAATATAATATGATCAATCAGGTTATGTTTATCCAGACGGCCACCAAGCAAAAATCCCCAGCGATCGTTCTTCCATTCATTTTGCAGGAATGCGCTACCGATATTTACCTTCTGGTCTACTGTACGATGGTATCCCCACATATTATCTTCCAGCTTATCCTGATTAAATTCTATTCCGGCTGTCAGGTCAGAAGGCATGAAAATACATTTTCCGAAACTATAGACATACTGTGATCCTGCCATCCAGTTCAGGTCGGTGGTATTTCCATAGGCATTCAAGTCCTGTCTACCTCCATAATAGCTGTCACGATTGATGTGCTGTGCAGAGGCAAACACATTGAAGCGATGTTTCTCGTTCGGTGAAAAATAGTCATATTTCAATCCACCGCCATTGATAGAATGTTCTGTCTGTTCGGCAACATTCGCTTCGTGAGGTGGACGGTTCAGCAAGTCCCCTCCCCTGCGGAATTCTTCCATATGGTGATATTCGAAAGTCAGTTTCGAATAAGTAGTCGTTTTCAGGAAGGAACGAAAACCAACAGTCTGACCATGTATTTTCGGTATTTCAGAGTATCCGTCTCCATCATGGTCGTAGGCCGAACGATGACGGTTCTGACCAAAGATATATAAACCTGCACGCTGGTCATCCGCAACCAGTGAAGCATTCAAAGCTGTATTATTATCGAAAGCGTCTCCGTCTCCAATACCTGTGATCGTATGAGACAACATTCCTGAATTGCGAATCGGTTCTTTGGTGATAATATTGATTGTTCCGGCAATAGCAGACGAACCGAACAAAGCCGAACCGCCTCCACGCATTACTTCTACACGTTCTATCATGCTGGCGGGAATCTGTTCAATACCATACACACCTGAAAGCGCACTGAAGATGGGACGGGAATCAAGCAAAATTTGTGTATAAGGACCATCCAGACCGTTAATACGTACCTGCTGGAAGCCGCAATTCTGACAGTTGGATTCTACACGCACTCCCGGCTGGAAACTCAATCCCTGTGCCAAGGTAGTAGAATTGGTTGTTTCGAACATTTTCATATCGACTACATTCACCAAAGTAGGTGCCAAGCGGCGGGTAGTCTCGTTACGGTTGGCGGAAACGACTACACCATCCAAGGCAACCGCGTCCTCTTCTATTTCAAAATCCTCTTCCAGTGTACGGCCTTTTTTCAGTGTCACATTGCGTCTTACGGTTTTATAGCCGACTGAGCTAACTTCAAGCACGAAGTTACCTTCGGGAAGATTCTTTAAGAAGTAGTGTCCGGTAGCATCAGTCACGGTACCAATCGTTGTACCTTTCAATGCCACAGTGATATAGGGCAGATGTTCTTTCGTGTTTTTATCAAGGATATGGCCTACAATATTAGCATCCGATTTACGTAAATCCGGATATTCAGGATGCTCATGGAGAGCAGCTTGTCCTTCGAGGGCAGGCAACAATGCACAGCACAAGCAGACAAGCGAAAGAATGTATTTCTTCATTTTTCGTTTGTTATTCGTTTTTTGTAAAGTGATGATGTAAACAAACAGATGATTACTCCTGTCTTGACACAAGACAGAATACCATCAGTTTAAATAGCGGAAAAACGAATAACAGGCGGAGCCCTGAGTGCCACCATCCCATGGTAGGGAGAATGGTAGTGCGTATGTTGCGTAATACCATGCAACCGCCACAAGATAAATGGGATGAAAAGAGAAAGAGCAAACACAACAGCCGCACCGTCCGTTGTCAGGTGAGACAAGAAATGAACTAATAACAGTTCGACTGTTGAGTGTTTATGTGCCGCCCCTTTTTTGAAGGGATGCGAATGGACGATTGTCACGCCATTGACCACATGTATGTGAGCAAAGAATGTGATACTTACCAGATACGATACAAACAGTACCGGTAAGAAACAGCGCATGATATTCAATGACAATCGTTTCACCTCATCTTTTTATTTGAGGCGGCAAAGATACGAACTATTTTTTAACAATCAATACCTATATATATTGATTTTCATTAATACACAGCTGAGGCTATCACCTGGATAAACAAAATAAGGAATACCATAGCTATCGGATAAACAGTTGCATAGGCTACACTTGGAATATTGCTATCCACCATCGAATCGGCAGCGGCCAATCCCGGAGTACTTGTCATACCTCCCGTGATGGTTCCCAGCAAGTCAAGCAGGCTGATTTTGAATACCAGTCGTCCTACAAGTACGGCTACCAGCATCGGCACCACTGTAATAGCTGCTCCTACTCCGAACATCAGCAGTCCGCTTTCCTGAAAAGTAGCTACGAGGTTCTTTCCGGCGGAAGTTCCTACTTCAGCAAGGAAGAGAAGCAAACCTAACTGGCGTAACAACTGATTGGCGGGTCCGGACATAGACCAGAGGATGGGACCGGTTTTACCGATTGCACTCAGAAAAAGAGCTACCATCAGCACTCCTCCTGTCAGCCCCGGAGAGAATGACAAGCTATCGGAGAAAGAGATATTCAGTTTGCCGAATAAAACTCCTAATACAATACCCATCGCAATAGGGAAGAAATCCGTATCGGAAAGCTTCTTCGCATCGTTTCCCAACAACCGAGCTACTCCTTTTATACCTTCTTTCTCTCCTACCACCATCAGCTTGTCACCAAACTTCAATGCCAAATCGGGGGACGGAGATAAATCAATACCACTTCGACGTACGCGGGTCACTGTACAACCGAAGTTTTTTTGTAAGTTCAGGTCTCCCAGTTGTTTATTAATCATGTCTTTTTTAGTCAGCAACAAAGACTCGATTTCCTGTGTCTTGTCCAAAGGCAGTTCACCTTCCTCCCGTTTACCCATCAATACTGCTAACTGATTCAGCGATTCTTCACTGCCTACTGCCTGAATATAGTCTCCTTCATGCAATACCGTATGCGCAGTGGGAATAGATATTTCATCTTTGTGCTTCAGGCGCGAAATGACCGCTCCTGTCATCGCACGTGCATTTATCTGCATCAGACTACGGCCAAAGACACTAGCGTTTGTGATACGATAAATACATGTGTTTAATTCAGGAAATTGTCCACGACGCTCTACTTCAAGGCGACGGGCTTCCTGGTCCAGATTTACACGCATAATTTTGGGAAGTAACTTCACGAACAGGATCACTCCAATGACCCCAAACGGATAAGCGATACCATAAGCAATGGATGCCAGCGGAGAGTTTGTACTGTCAATTGCTACCGCCAGTCCCGGAGTACTGGTCAAAGCCCCTGCAATCAATCCGACAACGCTCGGTGTGTCAATATCAAATGCATATTTCAGTCCGACTGCTGTCAGGCAGGCCGAGCTAATAATAAGCATAGTAATCAGAATCAGCGTCTTTCCTTTACTACGGAAAGAATCGAAGAATCCCGGACCAGCCTGAATACCAATGGTAAAGATAAAAAGTACCAGACCGAAGTTTCCTAATTCTTTAGGAATGATAACGCCGAAGTGTCCGAAAAGAAGAGCAATAAAGATCACCGCTGACACATCAAGCGATAGCCCCTTAATCTTAATTCTACCCAACATAAATCCCAATGCAACAATCAGGAAAAGGGAGAAATAAGAGGAATGCAATAAGTCAGTAAACATAAAAATAAAAGGTTAGTTAGTTTTAAGGGCGCAAAGGTACAAAAAAAGTCTCCATAAAGTTGTTTTATAGAGACTTTTATTCTTTTCACTGATATAGATTCAGCTCCGCCTTTAGTAACTGGTCACCATATCTTCCGGTACACAAATGTAGAAATCAGCACGTTCTTTATTTTCATCATCCAATTTACTGATGGATTCCTGACGTACGGAAGTGACTGTCACCACACTCGTACCGGGACGGTAACGAAGCAGATAAGGGATAATTCCACTTTTAAAGTCCGAATGATAACTTCCGTTGATATGCAGGAATTTATCTTTCATGTTGCGGGCAATGAACCAGCCCATGGTAGCATCCTTTACAGCTTGTGCCTGAGCCAGTTTCTCATTGTCCCCGGTTTTCTTTCCTCCCATCATATTCATCAGGCTAAATGCCGCTTCACTTTCTTTCTCGTTATATTCAAAAGGAACAGGAAGGGGAGCTATATACTTCTTAGCTTCGGCAGATAAAGAATCAAGCACTTCAAGTCCTCCGTTTTTCACGCTATTGGCATAACGACGGGGGATATTGGTAGCAATAAACGGAATACCATGCTCTTTGGCAAAGAAAACAACCGGATAATAGTCTGTACTGTAATTATCCCATAAACGGGCTTCCGCTTCGAAACGGTCATAAGAAATTTTACGCTGCATGTATTCGTCCAGAATCAATTGATTATCGCTTTCCAACATTTCTGCCCCCAACATCAGTTTGTTCTTATGAAGGTGGTAAAGCGAACGAGTGATCTCAAATTCCAGCCAATGAGTTATGGGGCAATTATGTATCTCTCCCAGAAAGACAATGTCATATCCGGAAAGATGCCGAATCAATTCGCCGTAAGTGATTTCTTTGCCGGTATTATCAAATAAGGTATAAGCACGTCTGCCGGTTTCCTCCTGAGCATACATGATGTTCTGGAAACAGCAACACAAACATACCAGAGATAATACACGATTAATTATTCTTTGTGTCATTATTCAGTTGTTTTTTACTTAAATATAATAGAACGTAATTCTCGATATCCAGATAACGTTCAAATGCTTCGCGCAAAGCGGCGGGAGTTATGCTGTCAAGGCATTCCTCATACCGTTCGAAGTCAGCAAGTGATTCTCCGTTTTTCAGCAGTCCGACCAGTGTAGACCGCCATGTGGCAGATGCTTCTTCATTCAGTGCTTCACGCTTTGCTATCCGGAAAGAACGTTTGATGGTTTGCAGTTCTTCCAGATCCACTTCCTCACGTTGCAGCTTCTGCAGAATATCTTTCAATAAAACATCTATGCCCGGCATATTACGATTGTCGGCGGACGCATTGATATCAAAATAAAATATTCCCCACGGGATACCGTCGTACACTAAAGAGATGTAAGGCGAGTAAACGAGCGATTCGCGTTCACGGAGAACAGATATCAGGCGGCTGCGAATGACATCACGCATCAGTTTCAGCGTTAATGTACTTTTCAGTCCAGGTTCGAAATGCCCAAAGAAGAGATAGTCAAACAATGTCTGCGTTTCATTGTCATTTGGAAAACCTTCTACGTACTTGGCCGTAGGAAGTTCAAAAGGAGGATACGCGTATTCTGACGGAGACGATGAAGCAGGAATACGTCCGAATACCGATACAAACTGGCGCATGACACTGTCCGGATTGAAATTGCCGCAAATGACATACGTTGTCCCTTCAGGACGTGTATAGAGTTTCTGGTAGAAAGCCGCGATAGAATCAAGATTCAAACCTTCCATCTGTTCGAGAGACAGTTTACGCGAAGAACGGGGCAGAGCTGCTCCCATCAATTCATCCATACGGGCGGACAAGAGGCGGTCCGGTGCACGCTTCAACATTTTTTCTAAAACGGTTTCCTTTCCGTAATCCCGGAGTAATCCCTGACGTATTTCTTCGAAATCATTCCGTCTTAGTTCGGGGTCGAATATCTTTTCATAAATCAGATTAAAAAACTCCGTCGCACCGGTAACCGGAGCCATTCCCATGAAGCCATGCCAATGGTTCTCCATTGCCATCGTAAGCGAAATCTCTTTCTGGGAGAGATAGTCCGAGAGAATCTTTCCTTCTACCTTCGCAATGCCCCCCATGTCCATATATCCCGCCATACCCTCCAGTAGAGGATATTCTTCGTCAGACAAAGACGAGGTTCCGAAAGGGGCGAAAGAAGTCAGAAACAGAGATGTGTCTGCTTCTTGGGTAGGTTTGAGAATTAAGCGGATTCCATTTTTCAGCTCTATCTCGCGGACGTTCATTTTCGGGTATTCCGCAATGCGGGTAATAGAAGTAGCATAAAAAGGAGGACATACCGCAAGGCAGGGAGGAGTAGCGATTTCAGTTTCTTCCTCTTTCTCGGGACTCACATAGGTATAAGGAGAGCAGGTTGTTTGTTCACCATGCGACCATGCCCCAGCAATCTCCTCTTTGGTCAACGGAGCACCTAAGCCGGAATGACTACTACAAGCTACCAACAAAGCTTCCTTATAAAACGAGTACCATTCTTTCAATAATGCTTGCAGAGCGTTACCTTGTAGCTCACCCATGGCAATCTTTAGCTGTGTCTGCTGAATTGAGTCAGTCAGATACCGGTCGCCGGATATGACATAATCAACGAAATCGTCACACCAAGCGGAAGAAGAACGGGAAATATTGTTGGTACCGGATGCCATTTGACGGCAAAAATCATCTTTTATATCCCTTAACTCCTCTTCTTCCCATCCATTCCGAATCAGATGATTCAATTCGGCTACGGTAGCAGAGAGAGCAGTCAATAGCTCTTCTCTGTTTTTTCCCTCTACCGTCAGGACCAGATGATTCTTATCGCTCAGATACCACTGATCTGACACATTCGTCTTCAACTTCCTACCATTGAAACGGGAGGAAATAGCACGTACAAGTAATCTTCCCATATTTTTCCGCACTGCATCTCCCAACGTACGCTCTACCACGCAAGGATGCGGAATCATCAGTTCTACTTTTGTTTTCGTCTGCAACGAGTCACGGATTTCCGATAAATGAATACCTTTCTCATATTCCAGCGGATAAGTCCGGAAATCATCTGACGAACGTTTGGGCAATGAAGAAAAGTATTCTTTGATCCGGGCTTCTATCTCCTGTGGAGCCACATCGCCTACAATAATTAATGTAGCCAAAGAGGGGATATACCATTTTTGATAATACTCTTCCAGTATCTGTGGCGTTACTTTCCGAATATCTTCTGCTGTTCCCAACGGCATACGCCGTCCGAATATCCCCTGTCCTATCTTCAGCGAATAGAAGTCGTCTCCCAAGTCATAACCGCGCAGTTCTTCCAATATGATTCCCTTTTCATTCTCTACCTTTTCAGGGTTCATGGAAATACCGTCCAGCCAGTCACGCATGATCAGTAAGGAACGATTGACAGCTTCTTCCTTTTGATGGTCGGTAGGGACAGCAAACATATAGATGGTACGGTCGAAACCGGTAAAAGCATTGATATCTTGCCCATACTTCATGCCCTGAGATTCCAGGTATTCTACCAGCGAACGTTTGGGGAAATGAGTGGTTCCGCCGAAAGCCACGTGTTCCAGGAAGTGAGCACATCCTTTCTGCTGTTCGGTTTCCTGTACAGAACCAACACGCATCACCAAACGAAATTCAACGCGGGAAACAGGAGAAGGATTCTGCAATATCAGATAGTGCAAGCCATTGGGCAGATGTCCTTCCAGTGTCCCTGCGGGAAGAGAGACAGGGATAGACCGAGAATTGGAATAAACCGGTATATTGACATACATTGCAGCTAAGAAGATAGCCACTATGTATAAGCATTTTTTTATATTATTTCTTTTCATAAACGACATTGGCACGATTATACCCTCCGGCATACGCATGATCAAACACAAATTGGAAAGTCAGCTTCTTCGCTTTGAAATCAATTTTCCCAACCGGAGGCATAAAGGTTCCATCCTCCAACTCATCTATTGCAACATCAGACGCTTGCAAATAATGAGCCGGATTAGCTGTGCCGTCAGCCTCTTCCAGATCAATAGCTATCTGATTTCCCTCTTTAATCAGTTTTTTCTGGAGCTCCCACGGGCTGAATACATATTCAAAAGGAATAATCGTACGAACATCAGGTACACTCACCGGCAGAAAATCAACGGTAGCCGTTCCATCCGAAATATTTTTCAATTTTATTCCATCCAAAGACATCGTAAAAGTCCCGGGGTTCGCCTTATTCCAATTCAACAATTCCATAATCTGAGCATAAGCAGGACTTGCATATTCTCCATACCAGAATTCATCGTTTTCTATCGTTTCCTTTCTCAACACCCAAGCCAGATATTCTGTGAGTCCCATCGGATCGTCCACCATCTTCAATACCGGCAGTTCTTCCGTAGACTGGTCACTCAGCGTTATTATCGTTTTTCCATCAAAATCTTTGGTGAAAGGCTCTGCAAAAGGAGGAAGATAATCACTGGCAGGACTCTCCACTTTTGTATGATAAGTTACAGCTCCCAGCCAATCGGTCAGATCAATGCCATATTTCGACTTATAGCCTTCAATCAGTATTTTCTGGGCTTCCGTCAGTTCAGGTATCTGAGGATTAGGCTTCACACGTACTCTTAACGAAGCATTCAACTTCATATTGTCTAAAGGAAATGTAGAAATACCAATTTCAAAGTAAGTATCTTCCGTCAATAGCTCTTTTTGGTTGGACACTACCTGAAAAATAGCCGATTTACTTCCTGCCGGAATAGTGACCGGATTGCTCTCCAACCTTAATATCTCTTTCTCATCATTCAAAATCTCGAAATTGAGCGTAATGTTCTGCTCACAAGCTTTAGTCAGATCAACATTCACCGTCAATGGCGTAGCTTCCGTTTCTTCTACTACCGGATTCTCAGCCGACAAATAAATCTGATTCACTCCTGTATATCCGCTATCTTCTTTGTCATCTCCACACGAAGCAAGGAAAGGCAATATTAAAGCCCCCATTGCATAAACATAAAACTTCTTCATTTTTTCTTCTTTTTATTTGTAATTCAAATTAGCTATCTTAATTCTCTATTTTAGTCCAGCCTTCATTCTGCGACACATTCTCATTATACAGATATTCTCCCCTGGGAATGGGGAATGTCCAACGATAATCATCTTTCTGTATTCGTCTGCCGTCCATTGAACCGGAAACATTCCAATCCGACAATATTTCTTTCCGGCAACGTTTCAAGTCAAAGTAGCGCTCTCCTTCTCCCGCATATTCTTTCCATTTTTCCGTAAGGACAGTTTTCAACAATACCTCACCGCTAAGATTTTCATCCAGCAAAGTCGCTCCCCGCCGTGCGAGATACTCGTTCATCACTTTCACCGCCTGCACATCATGCGCCTTCCCGTCACGGCAATAAGCCTCCGCAAGAATAAAGCAGGCACCTGCCACCCGGAATTTATTGATATACCGCGTTTCCTTTTTCTCCCAATTCATCTTGTTATATTTTCCCAAATAAGGAGACGAAGTGATCTCTCCTACCGTTTCTCCCGACATTGCAAACCAATAGACGGTCTCGTCATAACGAATATCTCCTTCGGAATAAAGACGGACCAAAGACGTGTTCAGCGTAAAGAAATCCCCCTTATCCCTATCGTAGTTCATATCGGTATAGTACGAACCGGAGGTATAAACAGAAAAGATACGTTCATCACAAACTTCGTTTCCAAACAACTTGCTATAGCCGGCTGTCGTCAACACATCATACCCTCCTTTAATATCAATCACCTTTTGCGCATACTCTTCTGCCTGTTCATAATTCCCGGCATATAATTCCAATTCAGCCAGCAGATAATACCCGCTATATTGAGAAAGCCAATATTCCTGTGCAGGATTATTCTCCACTTCTACAGCTTCTGTCAATAGGTTACGAATAGCTGTAACACATTCCCCTATGCTCGAACGCTTCAGGAATCCCAGTTTAAACTCATCTTTCAGAATGATACCGTCTTTCTCCGGACCATCGGCATAAGCAGGAGCAAAAAGGCGTAACAGATTAAAATAACAATAGGCTTTCAACAGTTTCGCTTCACTGACGATACAACGTATTTCCTGCCTTTCTTTATCCGAAGTTATGCTCACATTATCAATGCGCTCCAATACTGCATTGGCAATAGCTACTGTTGCATAATATTCTTGCCACATGGATAAGGAAATGTCTTCCAACGGCTGTGGCTGCCATTTATACAGATTACTCAAAGAAGAGTTACGAGCAATCAGATATGTCGGCTCAAAATCATCTCCCAATACAGACAAATTAAACTCCGGGGTCGGCAGTTCCGAATAAGCAGATGCCAGCAATTCACGGGCAGCAGCCGGAGTAGTGACGGCATCCGGATCGGAAAACTGGTTCTCATAAGGAATATCAAGCGAACACGATGTACCTACACAGCATATTGCCAATAAATAACTCCAATCTTTTATTTTATGTATTATTGTTATCATACACTTCTCTAATTAAAAAGTCAAACTTAGATTGATTGTTAATACCGGTTGCATTCCTCCTGCCAGTGTTCCCGTTTCCGGATCGGACTCACTATAAGGAGTAATCATAAACAGGTTGGAAGCCTGAAAAGCAACATTAGCATATTGAATAAAACGGATGTTCTTTTCAAGAAAAGCATGTGGAACACGATAGCGTAACGACACCATAGACAGTTTGAGATAATCACTTTTTCCCACCGTTTCCGTATTAGGATACAGCGTTAACGAAGCAAGGGCAGACGAGCTATAATAAGGTGAATGATATTTTTTACCTTCATCTCCCCGTTTGAACCACATATCCTGTACTTGTCCTTTAATGGCATTCTTTATCGAAGTGTCGGATGAACGTACATAACTGTAGTTATATCGCTTGATACCTCCGAATACATAATAAAAGTCCATATCCAAGTCAAAGTCCCTGTATGAAAAACTCAGATTTAATGTACCGCTATAGGGAGGAGTAGCATGCCCCAACGCTATAATATTCTCCTTCACCGGAGTTTCAGTAGCCGGTATTTCACGGCCATCCGCTCCCTGAAATACCGGAAGCCCGGTGATAGGATTAATGCCGAGAGACTTCAACCCGTAAACAATATCGTAAGCTTTTCCGACCTCATAAGTAGGAACGACCTCCTCTTCACTTGTATATAGACGGTCGGAATAATATAAGTCGACTACCTTATTGCGATTGTAAGCCAGCGAACCACGCAAAGACAAACGCCAGTCCGAAGTATCCAGCACCTTTACGGAAGCACTCAGTTCGTACCCCTCATTGCGAAGTACTCCAATATTACGTTTCATGGTATGAAAGCCGTTGGACAAAGGAACAGGAACATCCAGCAGTGCATCACTTGTTTCCCTCCGATAAATATTACCACTTAATGTCAGGCGTTTAAACAGTTCGAACGACAGGCTGACATCTGTAGACGTCGTCTGCTCCGGCTTCAAATCCGTATTATAAAGTGCAAGCAGTTGCAAGAGACGGGCATTGCCGTAATAATTTGTCGAATAAGAGAAAGTTCCGATAGTCGATGAAGCAGATACACCTGCCAGATTGGCCATTCTTCCATAAGAGGCTTTCAGGTTCAGATGAGAAATTACTTCATTATCTTTCAGGAAAGGATACTGACTCACCGTCCACCCCAAACCGACTGCCCACGCGGCATTCCATCGCTTGTCTTTGGGAAGGATCGAAGAAGCATCCGCCTTATACGTAGCAAAAAAGTCATAAGTAGCATCGAAGCTATACCCCATCACCCATCCAAATCCCATTTGAGCAGTCTTTTCTTTCAACGATCCAACCGACGGTTTACGATTACCGGATATAGACTGATTGATAGCCGCAGGAGACATTTGAGTACCTACTCCGTAACCTACAATGGAGACATTGTCAGCATCTGTCATATAGTAGTCCATATTGCCGCCGACCGTAAAATCATGTTTGTCGGCAAACACCTTATTGTAGGTAATACGTATATTGGAAGAAACATTCGTCGTCACGTTCTTGTCTTTCGTCAGTTTACCGAGTTCTTCCACAGGAGATCCGCTCTTACGCTCCTGAATAGAAGTGGAAGGTACTAATGTCAATGCTTCATTCAGTACCACATCAATACCTGCCACGGCATCAATATCCAGTCCTTTGACAGGTTGCAAGTTCAGACTTCCGCTCACTCCTCCCCGCTTATCGGTCGATTTGCTGTTATATTGACTAAGCAAATCTTTATAAGTATATTCAGACGACTCGTTGGAGTAAGATATTAATTTACTGGTAGGTGTCTCGTAAGGATTCAGTTGATAAACCAGGTCCGTGGGTGAATACACACTACCATTTGGAGTATCCGTTGCAGAATATCCTGCATTCGTACTTACCGAAAGGTAACCCCATCGACCCAATTTCTGGTCGAGACTCAAACTGGCAGTGAAACGGTGCGTATCATTTCCCGGCACTCGTCCACCTTGCTGGGCATAATTGACAGATGCATAATAAGAAGTATTCTCCGTTCCGCCCCTTACACTCAGGTTATGACGTTGGTAAGTACTCAAGTGTATCAATTCATCGAACCAGTCGGTATGGATATTTCTCAGAGAATCCAGTACAGACTGTCCTTCGGCTATCATTTGATTGAGATTGGGATCGGCAGCGTAATACTTCCGATAATAATCTTCACTGTAGCGATATCCCGGGGTGGAAGCATTTTGTAACAATCGCTCCAACTCCAGTTTCTCGTCAGTATCCATCATTTCCACTCCTCTGCGGCCACGGGTGGTAATACCCATATTAAAACTGTAATTGGTTGTCAGCCTCCCGTCCGGATTTCCACGCAAGGAAGTAATCTCAATCACTCCGTTAGCTGCTTTAATGCCATATAAGGCGCAGGCAACAGCATCTTTCAGCACTTTTATTTCCTTTATATCTGATGGATTGAGTGTCATAAAAGCATCCGACGAAATAACTTGTCCATCTTTCACATAAAGCGGCTCGTTTGCCGAGTCTCCTTCACGGAAAGATGAGTTTCCACGAATGCGTATCTTGGGCTTCGAACCCAAGTCACCCGTATTTGTCACTATCAGTCCGGGAACCGTTCCTTGCAAAGCCAAAGACATGTCAATCATAGGTTTGCTGTTTAACCTTTCCATATCTACCCGTTGCACCACGCCCGATTTTGCACGAATATCCAGCTCATTAATATTCGATTTGGCAACTATAACAACTTCATCCAGTGACTTGGTATCTTGCTGCATGGCAGCGTCCTGTACTTTTTGCCCGCTATACTTTATACGGACATCTTTCATTCCCACAAAAGAAAAGACAATTATCTCTCCCTCTTTCCACCGCCCACGCAACAGATAGCGTCCGTCAGTATCTGTTACCGTACCGAACTGTGTATTCCTGACACGAATGGTAACTCCGGGAAGTGGCTCACCTTGATGATCAGTGACCATACCGGTCAGTTCAACGTCTCTTTGTTGGGCATAAGTAGTTGTAGAATAAATTACAGAGATAAAAATTAAAGTGATAATAAATGCTCTCATTTTAGCGTTTGTTATATAGTATTATCCGGACTGCAAAAATAGACACTATTCACAGCCCGGACAATCACCATATATAACTATATCATCAGCTAAAAATACCTAAAAACAGTCATTTTCAGTTTCGCACGGTACGCCTTCACATTCAAACTCCAAAGTAACATGATGAATATCCGCTTCTTCCAACCGTGCTTTGATCAGATGTTTTATCTCTTCCATTCTTTCCATATTATCAATGACTATATGTGCAGTTAAAGCAGTCTCCGTAGTACTCAATGCCCATATATGCAGATGATGACAACTCTCCACGCCGGGCTGATCCAGTATTATCTGCCTTATTTCATTAATATCTATCCCCACAGGAACACCATCCAATGACAACCGAAGACTGTCACGGAGAAGTCCCCATGTTGAAATCACAATAACCACAGCTATCCCCAGTCCGATAATTGGATCGACAATACTCCATCCCGTATACATGATAATGATACCGGAAGCAACTACACCTATAGACACCAATGCATCTGCCGCCATGTGCAGATACGCACCTTTCACATTCAGATCCTTATCTTTATCCTTCATAAAAAGCCACGCAGTAAGTGCATTGATTACCACTCCCACTCCTGCTGTCCATGCAATAGCAGAACCGTCTACTGCAACAGGATAAAACAACTTATCAATACTTTCGGCAATAATTATTCCGACAGCGACCAACAATATAACCGCATTCAATAAAGATACTAATATGGTACTCTTTTTATATCCGTAAGTATAACGGCTGTTCGAATGAATTTTCTCCAACCGAAAAGCCAGCATAGCAAGTATCAAGCTTGCCACATCACCCAAATTATGTCCGGCATCAGAAAGCAGCCCCAAAGAATTGTAATAGAAACCAACTCCAAATTCAACTATCACAAAAGAGAGATTTAGAACAATACCTATTATAAAAGCTTTATTGAGCGAAGTTATCCGATGAGTATGTTCGTGATGATGAGATTCCATATTATATATAGTTTTATATCCTGTATCCAGGAAACAAATGCTAAAATAAATAGTTCATATTTTTCTCCCTAATCTTGAGCAGACTCCTGAGTTAAAGCTTATAAATGACTGTAAAAATATAAACCAGTTATCTTTAATACCTACATATGATTAAACGCCCTATTTCTTTTCATTTCTTTTAGGTATTGTCCTTGCTTATATATCCCCGTAACTTTGCAGACGAAAAATAAATTAATCATTATCTATCAAAATTAAGGATGAAAATATTAAACTTATGGATGATTGCTCTTATGGCATTATCATCAACTTTTGTTTCTTGTAGTGACAGCGACGACGATACCGACAATGCAGAACAAGCGAAAGCAATTGCCGGCACTTATAAAGGTTATTCTATTGGTGAAAGCAAAATGTTTTCCGACTATCTAATGGGAGCCGATGCCAGTGCCACCATTATAGCCAATTCGGATGGTACTATCAATCTGGTATATAAATCTGGGTCCGGAGATTTCATACTGAATAATCTGAAAGTTTCTTCTAAATCTTTCAAAGGTGAAGGTGAAGTTGCTTTGGCCATGGGTGGAAACACTCCGGGTAACTACGAATATACACTGGAAGGTAGTGTCAGCGATGCAAAGGTATTAACTCTCAAAGCGAATGTTCCCGTACCGATGGGCGGTATCGACATCGAATTCATTCAAGCAGAAACTCCGATTGCTTATTATGTAGCTTCTACCTATCAGTACAATACTAATCTTTCCATCAGTGTTATGGGAAGTTCATACGGTTCTACCGAAGATTGCAAAGCAATTGTTAAACGTGCTTCAGAAACTACAGTAAATATCACCCTGAACGGATTTGGCAATTTAACCGGAGGAGGAAGTAATATGAGTCTGGGAGATTTCACGATTAACGGAGTAAACGTTGAAAAAACAACTAGCGGCTACACACTAAGTTTAGGTGAATTCGAATCTGAGGCAGAATCTTCAACCGGCACTCCTACCCCAATTACAGGTGTAAGCCTGGAAGGTACAGTTGCAACAGACGGTACCGCTGAAATCACTGTAGCTTTCAAACCGGGAAGTATGCCTATGCCAATCACGGCAGTTTTCACCGGAAGCAGCAAAAGTAGTGCACAATAACTAATTTGAAAGAAGATATGAGAAGAAGTAGTCACACTATTTTCAAAAATATCATGATACTGGGAGCGACGATGTCGCTCTCAGCTTGTAATGGAATGTTTGAAGGGATTTATGATGATCCCATCGAAAGTGAGATGGAAATTAAAGAAAGTAGCTTTTCACAAATCAATACTACCGAGTACACCAACTGGGTATATATCGATTTATCCGAACGCAAAGCAACAACTGTAGAAATCGGAGAGGAACATAAAAGTGAGATACCGGCAGAATGGGATCTCGCCATCCACCGTTACGATATCAAAACAAACGAAGGTGCAGCCTATCAGACGACCTATACTAATATTGATGAGCTGAAAGCAAGTGGAAAACTTCCTGCTGAAGAAAATTTTATAAAAGATGAATGGACAACTGATAAAATAGCAATCGATATGTCCGGCATGATGGAAGGAAACATTAAATATACAGAAGATTATCGCAATGAGATCTTATCCGGCTGGTTGAATGTAGATACTTCAAGTATGCCCCCTATTTATACGATGTCCAATCAAGTTTATCTGATACGGCTGAAGGATAACACCTATGCAGCAATTCGTTTTACCAACTATACCAATGCCAGAGGCATAAAAGGATATATCGACTTCGATTTTCTATATCCGCTTGATTTCGAAGAAAACAACTAAGAAACCAATTACAAAGAATGAAACCTACATATATAGTATCCATCTTACTATTCTCCTTTATAGCAACCTGTTCCACATTCGCACAACAATCAACAGAACATATCAGCGGACGTGTCACTGATACAAACGGAGAACCTCTCCCAGGTGCTACCATCTCCATAAAAGGAGAAAAAACAGGAGCTGTCACTACTGCTGACGGAACATATACATTACAACTCCCCGGAATCGGTTCATATATCATCACAGCATCCTACATAGGTTATCAAACAGAAGAAAAAAGAATAACTACCGAAAAGGAAAAGAAAGTGAATTTTCGTTTATCCGAAGATCAGTTCGACCTCGGAACGGTCGTTGTAACCGGTACCCGTACTCCCAAATTGCTGAAAGATGCTCCCATCATCACTCGGGTAATCACCTCGGAGGATATTAAGAAAGTAAATGCCAATAACGTTGCCGATCTGCTAAAGACAGAATTGCCCGGTATCGAATTTACCTTTTCCATGGATCAGCAAACCGCCATCAACATGCAAGGTTTTGGGGGTAACTCCGTGCTGTTTCTGGTAGATGGCGAACGGTTAGCAGGAGAAACACTTAATAATGTAGACTATGAGCGTCTGAATCTCGACAATGTCGAGCGCATAGAGATAGTAAAGGGAGCAGCATCTACCCTTTACGGTTCCAGCGCTATCGGAGGAGTGATTAATATCATTACCCGCGAATCGGATGATCCATGGAACCTCAATCTCAATTCGCGCTTCTCCGAACACAATGACCAGCGATATGGCGGCACTGTGGGATTCAATGCTGGCAAATTCAACAGCCTGACCAACGTACAATATAACAATGTCGACACTTATGCCGTAGACAACCCGGGAGACTTCTCTACAGTGTTTGGAAGCCGGGTATGGAACTTTAAAGAACGTCTAATCTATCATCCGCTTGAAACACTCAAACTGACAGGAAGAGCGGGATATTATTTCCGTGAACGTAATAAGCCGGGAGATACCCAAGACAGATATCGGGGATTCAGTGGCGGAATGAAAGCTAACTATACTTTCAATATTATGAGTAATCTTGAAGTTGGTTATACCTTTGACCAGTATGACAAAAGCGACTATCAGTCACTTTATAAAAATGATGTACGTGATTACAGCAACGTGCAACACAATGTACATGCACTCTACAATTATACCTTTAATGGAAAGCATACGCTAACTGTCGGCGCCGATTATCTGCGCGATTATCTGATGTCTTACCAGTTTACTGATAACGCGGACCATACTATGCATACAGCAGACGCATTCGGACAGTTCGACTGGAATCCGACAGAAAGGCTGAACGTAATAGCCGGATTGCGGTTCGACTATTTCTCTGATTCGAATGTACGTCATTTGTCTCCACATCTGGGAATGATGTACAAGATAGGCAACTGTTCATTAAGAGGATCTTATTCGCAAGGATTCCGCTCCCCTACTCTAAAGGAGATGTATATGGTATTCAATATGGCAAATATGATGATGATCTATGGTAATCCGGATTTGAAATCGGAAACGAGTCACAATTTCTCCGTATCTGCCGAATATACCAAGAACCGTTATAACTTTTCTGTGACAGGCTATTATAATCTGGTGCATAATCGTATCAATACCGTTTACAGTGAAGACCCCAAGGGACAAATATATACCAATACCGACAAAATGGATATTGCAGGAATTGATGCCAACATCTCCGCAAAATATCCTTGCGGACTCGGCTATCGTCTGTCATACACTTATATTCATGAGTTCATGCACGACGGACAAAAAAAGTTCACAGATACACGCCCTCACACAGCAACTGTAAGAATTGACTGGAGCAAAACGCTGAATAAAGTCGATTTCAACTATTCACTCAACGGACGCGTGCTGTCGAAAGTGAAAACCAACATATACAACGATAGTTTCAATAATCCGGCTGCCGGAAGTCAGGCAGTAGAGTATCCGGGATATATGATATGGGATCTTACCTTCTCGTTGGGAATCATCAAAGGAGTAAATATGAATCTGGCTGTAAACAACCTGTTCGATTATGTGCCTGATTACTATTATTTCAACTCACCTACCACAACGGGCACCAATCTTACGTTGGGACTTTCGCTGGATATAGACAGGATCTTCAAGAAATAAACAGCAGCAATAGAACTACATACAAAGCTAAAAATAAGAGAAATGAAAAAGAAAAGTAAAATCATTTTAGGTGGATGCATCGTCGTAGCAGCCTTGACAGGGCTATCCGTATGGAATACCTGGTTCAGCGCTACAAAGATTGCTTTCGTCAACTTCCAGACGATACAGCAGGGAAGTATTTCGAAAGCCAACGACAATTCATTCATTAAACTTAGTGAAGTGTCTCTTGACAATCTCGATCGTCTGGCCAATTATGACATAGTATTCATCAATGGCATGGGACTGCGTATTGTCGAAGAGCAGCGTCAACAAATACAGCAGGCAGCGGATAAAGGTATCCCTGTATACACTTCCATGGCTACCAACCCGGCCAACAATATCTGCAACCTCGACAGTATACAGCAGAATCTCATACGCGGCTATCTAAGCAACGGTGGAAAAACCAACTACCGCAACATGCTGAACTATATCCGTAAAGCCATCGACAGAAAGGCTTCTGCCGTACCCGAAGTGGAAGATCCGGTAGAAAGGCCTAGCGACATGCTTTATCATGCCGGAATCAGTAACCCGGATGATGAACTCGAATTCCTCACTGTTACCGATTATGAGAAATTCACGCGTGATAACAACCTTTATAAAGAAAAAGCACGAAAAATCATGATTACCGGACAAATGGCAGATGCCACCGATCTGATCAAAGCGCTCGAAAATGCAGGATACAATGTGTATCCCGTTCAATCCATGACAAGATTTATGTCATTCATTGATGAAGTGCAGCCCGATGCTGTTATTAACATGGCACACGGACGCATGGGAGATAAAATGGTAGATTATCTGAAAGCTAAGAATATCCTTTTGTTCGCTCCGCTCACAATCAACAGTCTTGTGGATGAATGGGAAAATGATCCGATGGGTATGTCGGGAGGGTTCATGTCGCAAAGTATCGTGACACCGGAGATAGACGGAGCTATTCGTCCTTTCGCCCTTTTTGCACAGTATGAAGATAAAGAAGGATTGCGTCATTCATATGCAGTTCCCGAACGTCTGAAGACTTTTGTATCTACGATAGATAACTATCTGAATCTGAAAACGAAACCAAATTTTGAAAAGAAAGTAGCAATCTACTACTACAAAGGTCCCGGTCAAAACGCATTGACAGCTGCCGGAATGGAAGTAGTACCTTCCCTTTATAATCTTCTGCTTCGGATGAAACAGGAAGGATATAATATATCCGGCCTCCCTGCCAATGCACAGGAACTGGGAAAAATGATACAAGCTCAGGGAGCAGTATTCAATGCTTATGCAGAAGGAGCTTTCAACGAGTTCATGCAAAACGGACACCCCGAACTGATAACAAAAGAACAGTATGAAGGTTGGGTGAAAGAATCACTTCGTCCCGAAAAGTATCAGGAAGTAGTAGATGCTTTCGGTGAATTTCCCGGCAATTATATGGCGACTCCCGATGGTAAACTGGGTATCGCCCGTTTACAATTCGGCAATGTTGTGCTTTTGCCACAAAATGCTGCCGGAAGCGGTGACAATTCTTTCCAAGTGGTACATGGTACCAACATGGCTCCGCCACACACCTATATTGCTTCCTATTTATGGATGCAGCACGGTTTCAAGGCCGATGCACTTATCCACTTCGGTACACACGGCAGTCTGGAATTTACTCCAAGAAAGCAAGTTGCCTTATGCAGCAATGACTGGCCGGACCGTCTGGTAGGGGCTGTTCCTCATTACTATATCTACTCCATTGGGAACGTCGGAGAAGGCATGATGGCCAAACGCCGTTCTTATACTACATTGCAGTCATACCTCACTCCTCCTTTTCTGGAAAGCAGCGTGCGGGGCATCTACCGGGAATTAATGGAAAAGATCAAAATCTATAATAATTCTCAAAAGGAAAACAAAGACCAGGAAGCACTGGCTGTGAAAATCCTGACTGTGAAGATGGGTATTCACCGTGATTTAGGACTGGACAGTATTGCCAACAAACCATATACAGAAGATGAAATCGTCCGTGTAGAAAACTTTGCCGAAGAGTTGGCTACAGAGAAAATCACAGGACAACTGTACACTATGGGGATTCCTTACGAACCGGAAAGAATTACTTCTTCTGTTTACGCAATGGCTACAGAACCAATTGCTTATAGCCTTTTTGCCCTTGACAAGCAACGTGGAAAAGCGACAGAAGCTGCCGGAAAGCATCGGAGTGTCTTTACACAACAATACCTCACTCCTGCCCGCCTTCTGGTAGAAAGACTGATGGCTAATCCTTCACTGGCGAACGATGAACTGATTTGTCGTACAGCCGGAATCACTCCGCAGGAACTAGCAAAGGCAAGACAGATAGAAGCAGAGCGTAATGCCCCCAAAGGCATGATGGCAATGATGATGGCTGCCGCAGCCCAGAAGGATCAGGCAGATAAAACAAAATCAGGCAATGGTCATCCCACTTCGGCAAAAACAGAAACAAACCCTCATGGCAAAATGCCCGAAAGCATGAAAGAGGCCATGAAAAAAATGGGAGCTAACATGGACCCGGAAAAAGCAATGGAAATGGCTAAATCTATGGGAGCCAGCCCGGAAGCATTGAAGAAGATGGAAGCCGGCATGAAAGCCAATAAAGAGCAAAGCAAAACTGCAAATACTCCGGGCAAACCGGAAAAAACGGAAAATGCCGAAAAACCACAGGGGATGTCAGCTATGATGGCTGCTATGGGAAAAGCTCCGAAAGAATACAGCAAAGAAGAAGTAGAATTCGCACTTGCAGTAACCGAAGTAGAACGTACAATCAAGAATATAGCTAACTATAAAAATGCACTGCTGACAAGCCCTGAAGAGGAACTTAGCAGTCTGATGAATGCATTAAAAGGTGGATACACGGCCCCTACTCCCGGTGGTGACCCGATCGCTAATCCGAACACGCTGCCTACCGGACGCAATATGTATGCTATCAATGCCGAAGCAACTCCGACAGAGTCTGCGTGGGAAAAAGGGATTGCTTTAGCCAAACAGACGATCGAGACATACAAGCAACGTCACAACGACTCCATACCACGCAAAGTCAGCTACACACTCTGGTCATCCGAGTTTATTGAAACCGGCGGAGCAACCATCGCACAAGTACTTTATATGTTAGGAGTTGAACCTGTCCGTGACGCTTTCGGTCGTGTCAGTGATTTAAAACTGATTCCTTCTGCCGAGTTAGGACGCCCACGTATTGACGTAGTGGTCCAGACTTCCGGACAGCTCCGTGATCTTGCCGCCTCCCGCCTCTTCCTTGTCAATCGTGCAGTAGAGATGGCTGCCACGGCCAAAGACGACCAATATGAGAATCAGGTTGCCGCCAGCGTAATAGAAGCCGAACGGGTACTGACCGAAAAAGGACTAAGCCCGAAAGATGCCCGCGAAATTTCAACGTTCCGGGTATTCGGAGGAACCAACGGCATGTATGGAACAGGTATTCAGGAAATGGTGGAATCCGGCGACCGTTGGGAGAATGAATCGGAAATCGCAGATACTTATCTCAACAATATGGGAGCCTATTACGGCAGTGAAAAGAATTGGGAAGTATTCCAGAAGTTCGCTTTCGAAGCCGCACTGACCCGAACGGATGTTGTAGTACAGCCACGACAAAGCAATACTTGGGGAGCTTTAAGCCTCGACCATGTATACGAATTTATGGGAGGTATGAATCTTGCCGTACGCAATGTGACCGGCAAAGATCCGGATGCCTATCTCAGTGATTATCGCAATCGGAACCACATGAAGATGCAAGAACTGAAAGAAGCTGTCGGCGTAGAAAGCCGTACCACTATTCTGAATCCGACTTACATCAAAGAGAAAATGAAAGGTGGAGCCTCTTCCGCAAGTGAATTTGCAGAAGTTATCACAAACACCTATGGATGGAATGTGATGAAACCAGCCGCAATCGACAAAGAACTCTGGGATAATATATATAATGTATATGTGAAGGATGAACTGAACTTGGGAGTCAAACAATATTTCGAGCAACAGAATCCTGCAGCTCTGGAAGAGATGACTGCTGTAATGCTTGAAAGCGCCCGCAAAGGGTTGTGGAAAGCAAGTGAAGAACAGGTTACAGAGTTAAGTAAACTTCATACGGAAATCGTCAATACTTACCGTCCGTCGTGTTCCGGATTTGTTTGTGACAATTCCAAACTCCGTGACTTCATTGCATCTAAAGCTGACGCACAAACCGCTACACAGTATAAAGAGAATATCTCTAAAATCCGTGAAGCAAAAGCCAGCGGAAACAGTAAGGGAGTGGTCATGAAAAAAGAAGAAATAAATCAGACAGCCGAAAAGCAAACAAATACATTGAGCAATGTAGCTGTAGGCATCGCTGTTATAATCGTTATTCTTGCTCTGATACTCTTTGTACGCAAGCGTCGCAAAAACAGTCAGATGTAAGTCCTGAGCGGTGAATTATCAATCATAAATTGTAAATCGTAAAATCGTATAATGGATACAGTTGTTCTTGTACTTATGCTTCTTACAGCATTCAACTTTCTGTTGAAGCAAACGTTCTGGAAATTGATAGCGGTCTGCATTATCGCCGCTATCTGCGCTGTCTTCACCGGATTAATGTGGCCATATGCTATCGAGCAATCGAAAACTCAGATAGCAAACTGGCTGAGCAATCAGCCTTTGATGCTGGATACTTCCGTGCTTCTCAGTGTGGAAGTCTGCATACAAATGGCTTATGCCATGCTTGCCGTCCACGTGGCCAATGACTATCCGGTCAAACCGCGCATGATACTCATGTACCGTTTCCTCCGCTGGTTTCCGGGATTATTGATTTTTCCCGTTCTATTCAGCGGTCTGGTATATCTCATCTTTGCTTTTCCCGGCACTTCATTCCAGACGATAGCCTGGAGTTATGCAGCCTTTATTCTGGCAGCTATTCCTTGTGGCAGATTTATACTCCTCCATTTACTGCCGGAGAAAGAGCTACGCCTCGAACTATTTTTCCTGACCAATGCCTTGGTAGCCGTTCTGGGAATTGTTGCCACAGTCAACGGAAAGACTTCCGCAGCAGGTGTCAGTGAAATAGACTGGAAAGCATTGGCAGGCGTCATAATCATTGCATTGGCTGGTGGAATTCTCGGTCTTCTCTGGTGGAACATCCGAAATAGAAATAAAGAAAAAAGTGTGAAACAATAAAAGAATAAATAACGCATTAAATTATCAATAACAATGAATCTTATATCAGACATTTTATACTGGATCTCAACAGGCCTACTTGTTCCTGTGATCGTTTTATTAATCATCCTCTTTTGCCGTGCAATCATACTTGCCGGTAGTTTCTATGGTCAATATCTGTCTATCCGTAAAACAGAGGCTCTGCTCCGTAACGAACTGAACAAACTGACTCCGGATACCGTCGGAGAACTTGGCTCCAATCTTCCGGAAAACTCCAGATCCCTTGTCATTATGTATATGCGCCAAGTATTGGATGCGCGTGATACTCCGGCACAGGTACAACGCTTATTAGCTAATTTTGAAATTGCAGCAGACAAAGATTTAGCCATCTCTAAAACTCTGACTAAACTGGGCCCTATCTTAGGGTTGATGGGAACGCTGATCCCAATGGGCCCTGCCCTTGCAGGACTGGCCAGTGGTGATATTGCTTCCATGGCTTACAACATGCAGATTGCTTTCGCCACCACTGTAGTCGGACTGGTAGCAGGTGCCGTAGGTTTCCTCACACAGCAGGTGAAACAACGCTGGTACTTACAGGATATGACCAATCTTGAATTCATATCCGAACTGCTCAATGACAAACGTTCAATCAATAAAACTACAGAGAAATGAAGCATAACCTATTACGAAAAGAAGAAGACGCCGATCCTATCAGTGTAGTATCCAACCTGTTCGACATTGCGATGGTTTTTGCTGTTGCATTGATGGTAGCACTCGTCAGCCGGTATAACATGACAGAGGTCTTTTCGCAGGAAGACTATACGATGGTGAAAAATCCGGGTAAAGAGAATATGGAAATCATTACCAAAGAAGGTAATAAGATCAACCGATATACTCCATCTGAAGATCAGGATAAGAAAGAAGGAAAACGTGGAAAGAAAGTAGGTATCGCCTATGAACTGGATAATGGTGAAATCATTTATGTACCCGAATAACCGATTTAAGATTGGTTTAAAGTAAATATATACATAGTATCTTGTTATTCTGAATTTGCCGAAAGATCTCCTTTTCTTATACATAAACAGAAAGGAGACTCTTTGGCAAATTTCAAGTGACAGATCGCACAGATTTAACACACACATGATAGTACTCTTGCCAAAAGATCACAAAAAGCAATCACATTTGTATATAAAGGTAGTCCTTGCCCTCATTGTCATGATAAGCTGCTTCAATCTGTTTGTCATTACACAGCAGCGATAACCCCGAATGTACATGCCTGTTTGCCTGATGAATAATGTTGATGAAAATGAGTATATCTACAATCGCTATTTCCCTCTCATCAGCATCTTCTGTTTATTACTAATGCTTCTGCCTGTCTACATTCTCCACCGCCGGCAAACGAACAAGAGAAAAAGCTCTTAAAAATTGATTTATATCAAATCCTTTGAAAAGAATAGTCTTCTCATGCTCTATCATTTACTTTTTTAATTACCTTTGCGCCGATTTTAAAAATCCCTTTGAACTAACCCTTTAGTACTATGTTGTATTACGTATCATTTAAAAGGGTAAAAAAGATGTCTACAGAAGTATTAGTGGATACTGTATCCACAACAACAGATAGCTGCCAGATGGTAGCAACAGAAACAACACTGCAAGTAACAGCCGTCGCCAAGTCTGACAATCAGACTACCACTAATGAGGCTTACGCAGCTATACCTCCACGTCGTACTTTCAATGAACAGAAGCCGTTTGTATTTTCAATCATAGGCTTTGCCGTGGTATATATTGCAGCACTCGTTATCGGACGAATTATCAAAGTACGAATGGTTCATCATTCTTAAAAAGAACGACCGCAGCAAACAAAAAAAACAAGTCACCGAAATGATCACTCATTCCGATGACTTATCCCCTTTAAACACCTTTAAACAAAATGGAAAAAATATGCCTCATTACTAACTAAACTAACTAACCCTTTGAGGCATATTTTGAAGAGGCTGACACATCAGCCTCTTGTTTTATATAGATGGCTTTCGCCGTCTAATCTTACTTGCGTGCTTCAGCGATATAGCCGAGAGCTTCCTCGCATTTTGCAGTTACATAAGCCCAGTCTTCTGCCGCTACCTTATCTTTCGGGAACAGTTTAGAGCCCATACCTACACAGAATACACTGGCTTTGATCCATGCTGTCAGGTTTTCTTTGGTAGGTTCTACCCCGCCTGTCACCATCAGCTTAGACCATGGCATCGGAGCCATTAACCCTTTTACAAAGTTAGTTCCGTAGACATCTCCAGGGAATACTTTGCAAAGGTCACAGCCTACTTCCTGCGCAAAACCAACTTCTGATACAGAGCCACAGCCCGGAGTGTAAGCCACCAGACGACGGTTACATACCTTAGCGATTTCCGGGTTGAACAACGGACCTACTACAAAGTTAGCTCCCAGTTGAAGATACATTGCAGCAGTAGCCGGATCAACGATTGAACCGATACCGATAGCCATTTCAGGACATTCTTTTGCTGCATATTTCACGATTTCAGCAAACACTTCCTGCGCAAAGTCACCACGGTTGGTGAATTCAAAAGCGCGGACACCACCGTCATAACAAGCTTTTACAACTTTCTTTGCCACTTCTGCATCTTTATGATAGAACACAGGAACCATACCTGTAGAGCCGATTTTATTCATTACGGCTATTTTATCGAATTTTGCCATCTTATTATTTACTATTTTAAATGAATTGACTATTCAAATTTTCAACTCTCTATTCTCAACTTATCTCTGTACGCGACCACTTGCGTCACCACCAGCCAAAGCTTCAACTTCTTCTATAGAAACTAAATTGAAGTCACCATTGATAGTGTGTTTCAAAGCAGATGCAGCAACAGCGAATTCAAGAGCAGCACCTTGGTTAGGCTTAGTCATCAAACCATGGATAATACCACCGGAGAAAGAATCACCACCACCTACACGGTCAATAATCGGATCGATATCATAACGTTTCGAAGTATAGAATTCTTCACCATTGTAGATCATAGCTTTCCAGCCGTTGTGAGTAGCCGAGAAAGATTCACGCAATGTAGAAACAACATATTTGAATCCGAACTCTTTCATCATCTGCTGGAAGATACCCTTGTAACCTTCAGCATCTGTATGACCTGCTTCAACGTCAGCATCCGGTTTGAAGCCCAGACAAAGTTCTGCATCTTCTTCGTTGCCGATACATACATCTACATACTGCATCAATGGTTTCATGATAGACTGAGCTTTTTCTTTAGTCCACAGTTTCTTACGGAAATTCAAGTCAACTGATACAGTCACACCGTGACGCTTCGCAGCTTCGCAAGCCAGACGAGTCAGTTCGGCAGCTTTATCGGAGATAGCAGGGGTGATACCAGACCAGTGGAACCAGTCAGCACCTTCCATGATAGCATCAAAATCGAAGTCAGCGGCATCAGCCTCAGCAATAGCAGAATGAGCGCGGTCATAGATAACTTTGCTAGGACGCATAGAAGCACCAGTTTCCAGATAATAGATACCTACACGGTCTCCACCACGAGCAATAAAGTCTGTCTTCACACCATATTTACGCAAAGCGTTTACAGCAGACTGTCCGATTTCATGTTTTGGCAATTTGGTTACGAAATAGGCTTCATGTCCGTAGTTGGCACAGCTTACTGCAACGTTTGCTTCTCCACCACCATATACTACATCAAAAGAGTCAGACTGAACAAAGCGAGTATTACCCGGAGTTGACAATCTAAGCATGATTTCGCCTAATGTAACGACTTTCTTTCCCATAATCTTATGTTTTAAATTCTAAGTTATTAATATTATGAAGTTTCAATTTATCATTTTCAGTCCATTTTAGGGTTTAAACAGCTGATTATATGATATTTAATCTATAAACAGAGTAACGCCACACACCTTTCGTGTGCGGGCACAAAGATACAACAATTTTCGTAATTACAAAAATTGTTATATATTTGTGTCGAAAATATTAAGATTATTATTGTGTGCGAGCACATAAACCTATATAAATAAGGTGATCGTATGAATAAATTGCCCGAAAGAATCAGAATCAAAGACATCGCCCGCTTAGCAGACGTGTCAGTAGGAACAGTAGACCGCGTCATTCACGGGCGCAGCGGCGTATCAGAAGCAAGTAAAAAACGGGTGGAAGAAATTCTGAAGCAGCTTGACTACCAACCTAATATGTATGCCAGCGCTTTAGCATCCAACAAAAAGTATACATTCATTTGCCTTCTGCCCCAACACTTGGAAGGTGAATACTGGACCGCAGTAGAATTGGGCATCCACGAAGCCATCGCTACCTATTCAGATTTCAATACTTCAGTGAAAATCAACTATTATGATCCTTACGATTACCATTCGTTTGTAGATGCCAGCGAAGCAATTCTGACTCAACAACCGGACGGAGTTATGGTAGCTCCTACAGCTCCTCAATATACTAAAGGATTCACTGACCAGTTGCAAGCACTGGATATACCTTTTATATATATAGACTCAAATATTAAAGACGTCCCTCCCCTCGCCTTCTTTGGGCAGAACTCACGCCAAAGCGGATACTTTGCCGCCCGTATGTTGATGTTGCTTGCCAGAGACGAAAAAGAGATTGTCATTTTCCGCAAAATACATGAAGGAATTGTCGGTTCTAATCAACAGGAAAACCGGGAAATCGGATTCAGGCAGTACATGAAGGAACATCATCCGTCTTGTAATATACTGGAGCTCGACTTACATGCAGAGCGTAATGATGAAGATAACGAAATGCTGGATGAATTCTTCCGCGCCCACCCGAGTGTAAAGAATGGAATCACTTTCAATTCGAAAGTCTACATCGTTGGCGAATATCTGCAAAGCCGCGGAAAGAAAGATTTCAATCTGATAGGTTATGACCTTTTGGAACGAAACGTCACCTGCCTGAAAGAAGGAAGCGTTTCTTTCCTCATAGCCCAGCAACCGGAGCTACAAGGTCTCAATGGTATCAAGGCACTGTGCGATCACCTCATTTTCAAGAAAGACGTGACCTGCATCAACTATATGCCAATTGACTTGTTGACTGTAGAGACAATAGACTATTACCATAGCAAATAACAACAAAATCCAACTAAACAAGTACATGGAAACAAAGTATTTAAGAATTAATCCTGCCGACAACGTTGCTGTTGCCATTGTTAACCTCCCGGAAGGAGAGCATCTCTCTGTAGATGGCATTGAGATTACACTGAATGAAGACATTCCTGCCGGTCATAAGTTTGCACTCAAAGATTTTGCAGAAGGCGAGAACGTAATCAAGTATGGTTACCCTATCGGCCATGCCCGCATGGCGAAGAGACAGGGAGACTGGATGAACGAAACGAATATCAAGACGAACCTTGCCGGACTATTGGAATATACCTATAATCCGATTCAGGTTGCATTGGATATCCCCCATAAAGACCTAACTTTCAAAGGTTACCGCCGTAAGAATGGTGATGTCGGTGTAAGAAACGAAATCTGGATTATCCCGACTGTAGGTTGTGTAAACGGTATCATCGGACAACTAGCCGAAGGTTTGCGTCGCGAAACAGAAGGAAAAGGGGTAGATGCTATCGTTTCATTCCCCCACAATTACGGTTGCTCACAGCTTGGTGACGACCATGAAAATACGAAAAAGATTCTTCGTGATATGGTACTTCATCCCAATGCAGGTGCAGTATTGGTGGTAGGTTTGGGATGTGAAAACAACCAGCCGGATGTATTCCGTGAATTTCTGGGTGATTTCGATCAGGATCGTGTAAAGTTTATGGTTACTCAGAAAGTAGGCGATGAATATGAAGAAGGAATGGAAATTCTGCGTGACTTATATGCTGAGGCATCTAAAGATGAACGTACGGAAGTGCCTCTGTCCGAATTGCGTGTTGGTCTGAAATGTGGCGGTTCCGATGGTTTCTCCGGTATTACAGCCAATCCGTTATTGGGTATGTTCTCCGACTTTCTGATTGCGCAGGGTGGTACAAGCGTGCTGACAGAAGTTCCGGAAATGTTCGGTGCAGAAACAATCCTGATGAATCGTTGCGAAAACAAGGACTTGTTCGAACAGACTGTGCATCTGATTAATGATTTCAAAGAATACTTCCTGTCACATGGAGAGCCTGTGGGTGAGAATCCATCTCCGGGTAACAAAGCCGGAGGCATCTCTACCTTGGAAGAAAAAGCATTGGGATGTACACAGAAATGTGGGAAGAGTTATGTATCCGGGGTGATGCCTTACGGAGAACGCCTGCAAAAGAAAGGGCTCAATTTACTTTCTGCCCCGGGTAATGACCTGGTAGCTGCCACTACTCTCGCAGCCAGCGGATGTCATATGGTACTTTTCACTACCGGACGCGGAACTCCTTTCGGTACTTTTGTTCCGACAATGAAGATTTCTACCAACTCTACTTTAGCAAAGAACAAACCGGGATGGATTGATTTTAATGCCGGAGTGATCGTTGAAAACGAACCGATGGAGAAAACTTGTGAACGTTTTATCGATTATGTGATTAAAGTGGCAAGCGGCGAACTCGTGAACAACGAGAAGAAAGGTTATCGCGAAATTGCGATCTTTAAGACAGGAGTTACTTTATAAAAGTAATGTACATTTAACGCAATAGACTAAAACGAAACCTTAAAAGGTACGTAGAACAATATGAAGAGTTGCTATCCAATAGCCAACATAAGTTGGACCGGACAGCAACTCTTTTCATTATCAAAAACTCTTTTTATCTACAAGAACTTCAAAGCGCCTACTCATATTAAACCATATCATCCCCTGTCCTAAGGAATGTAACACGAATCGTTTTATGAAACGGGATAAAACGGGAGACAACAGCAATAATAACCGATATTACCAACAGATATCCCAGAATCTCTTTTAAAGCAAGCAGCAAACTTTGCTGTTGTAAGGTTGCATGGAGAGAATTAGTTGCTATTTGTACAGCTTCGTCATACCTGTGACCTTGTGACAGAGCCGTGTTTAAAGACTGACTGTATTTCGATGCAGCCAAAGGATCAGCCGTCGTTATCGTTTCCGACAGAGAACACATATATTTCTGCTCCAGCCGATAAAGTACATTACTGTAAAAAGAAGTAGCCATAATAGGGGTTAGTACCGAACGAAAAATGATCAGAAAGAAAGCATTCGACAATAGATATTTCGAATTCAAATCTTCGACTGCAAACAATGCAAAAGCAATAATCAAAGTCAACATTCCCAATCCGCGGAAGAATATAGGCAAATACAACATTTCATACGTACTGCCCGGAGAGATACCGAAATACAAAATAGCAAAGAATATGACAAAGCACCCCATACCTCCCGCTATCAAAAACCGAAAACGCCAACGCTGCCAGCAAAACCACCAGAAACAAATGAAAGCTCCTGCCAAATATCCCGGAAGTAAATAAATATAAAGAGAATACGTATGCGTAGTATCCACCTTCAGAATAACACTAAGATAATTAGTCAGCAAAGTAGTCGATGTACTGAAAAACATGACAATCATCATATACAAATATCCGATGATAGCTTTGGGCTGATATAAAGGGGCGAGACTCACATAAGGCTTATCCGAATGAATTTGAATCCAGATAAACAAGGCAATCAGCATAGGAGCTATTACAATATAAGCACATATTTTGGCGGAAGACATCCAGTCAAGTACCTTCCCGTAATTGATAACATACATCAACATCAGCAATCCGGCTGAGATAATAAACATTTCACGGATATGCAAATCAGCTATCGGAACTGATTTTATAGGCCGGTTGTGCCGAAAACAGATAATAACCAGCAGGATGGCAACCAACATCAGAAGCATCATAAAATAATACATATACTTCCAGTCATAATAATATGCCAATTGAGCGGTAACCAACATAGAAACCTGTCCTCCGCCATATACTAACGGATAGAAATAGGAGTAAAACTCACTACGGACATTATTCGGACTAAAGATCTTCTGGGCATAACGAATGAACCATAGCATCAGAAATCCTTTCAAAAATCCGATAGCAAAACTACAGACAATCAAGATATCCGCATTTTGCGAACGGGCACATATCCAGCTCAAAAAAAACTGCAGAACCAGATCTGTCAACAAAAGGAACTTTACGGAAACAGCCGCCAACACTTTTGGAATAATCGGATAAGCGATAGCCATCCCTGCAGATGCAGCATAATATCCCATCGTTATATCTTCCGAATTGGTCCCGAGTGTATTAGAGACTTCCAACATACTTCCGGTATACGAACCGTTCAGCATTGTGACAGGAAGAATGACTATAAAGATGCTGACAAAGCCAAGCCAATCGGGCACCCATTGACGAACAGGCGCCTCCAATTCTTTCATCGTTATCATCTGCGCAAAGCCTCAGTTTCGACCATCATACCTGCCCTCAATTGTGCCATTTCTTCCGCAGATACATCATCTAGTTCTATTCGCACCGGAATGCGTTGCTGTACTTTTACAAAATTTCCGGCAGAATTGTCTGTAGGAACCAGTGAATATTTGGAGCCGGTTGCCTCGGAAATAGCAGTCACCTCTCCATGAAATATTTTCCCGGGGACGGCATCCACTTTTACACGTACCGGCTGACCGATATAGATATTGGCTATCTGAGTTTCTTTATAATTGGCAGTCACCCATTTATCCTTGTTACGCACCAGATAAGAAATCGTCTGTCCGGTTTGTACATACTGGCCGGGTTCCAGCGTACGTCTCCCCATAAATCCATCATAGGGGGCGGTCAATATGGTATACGACAAATTTAGCTTAGCCAAATCCAGATCAGCTTCTTTACGCAAAATAGCCGCTTCTGCACCGGTCGTTTTCTTACTTGTTTCCGCATACTGAGACAACGCAGCCTGTTTCTGCGCAGCCAATGCCTGATAACGTGCTTTCGCTGCTTCATACGCGGCCTTTGTCTGTTCATACTGCTGTTCCGGTACAGATTCTTCTTTGAGTAAGCGTTCAAAACGATGATAATCTTGTTCCAATTGCCATAGTTTTGCTTTTGCCTCGGCAATATTCGCATCCTGCACGGCAATGTTGGTATAAGAAGTCTCGATACCCGAATGAAGAACATCCTGTGAACCGCGTGCATCCAATAAAGCCGCTTCCGCCTCCTTCACTTTGATCCGGTATTCACGATTATCGAGTATCAGCAAAGTATCTCCTTCATGCACATACTGATGTTCTTTGAAACAAATTTCCTTGATATATCCCGAAACTCGAATATTCAGCGGGGCAACATACTGGTCCACAAAAGCATCATTAGTTACCTCATAATTAATATAACGCCAAAAGTAAGTGGCGGTCCACCAGAGCCCCGAACCCGCCAGACAAATACACACTAAGTTCAAAATCACATTGCGTACTCTTACTTTTTTCAGTTTCTGCTGTTTTTCTTTTAATTCATTTGCCATATCATTGCCAGATAGATTCAGAGACGGCCACAAGCCTTCTGAAGTTGATAATAAGTATAAATCACACGGGTACGCGCAGTTACCAGTTGCAACTCTACATCCAAACGGACAGAGTTTGCATCCAGCAAATCTGTCAGGATAGCCAACTGATTAAGATAACGGTTTTGCATGATCCGATAGTTTTCTTCCGCCTGCCGGACAGACAGTTTTAAAGCCTCTACCCGTTGCAAAGCCTCCTGATGGCGTAAAAATGCAGAACGTACTTCCATGCGGATTCCCTGCATTTTCTGTTCCTCCTCATTCTCCCGCAATGACACCATCATCTTGCTCTCTTTCACCTTGTGGTTGTTTTTATATAGAGAAGACAAAGGATAAGAGACCGATATACCTACATTCCAGTTATTATTGTACATATCTGCCAATGTACGCGACACCGGACGTGCCAATGTATTTGATGCATACATCGATACATTCGGGAGAAAAGCCGATCTGGTGATCCGAATCTCATTACGGGCTAAATCAGTCTGCGTACGAAGCAGTTTCATTGCGGGATCATTGGCATACGCCTGTACAATGTAATCATCATACGATTGCAAAGCTACTGCCTGATAAAGGAGAGTAGTATCCGGGCTCAGTAATAAATTCTCATCCTGTCCCAACAGAATATCGAGTTGTTGTGATACCAACGATATACTATTTTCCGTTTCCTGCAAAGCTAAGCGGTCGCCAGTCAGTTGCATCTCACTTCGCAGCACATCATTATTAGTAATCAACCCCTCCTTTTTCATCCGACGAATATCCTGCAAACGAAGTTCCGACTCTTCGATATTTCTGACCAATACTTCACGTTGCTTGAAAAGACTGAAAAGATTCATATACCGGTTCAGCAAACCAAGCTTGATTTCAGCCTGATCCGTCAATGTCTGTAGCCCGGCAAACTGCTTTTCCATATCAGCCTTACGAATCGTACTCCGGATTTTCCCTCCCTGATACAATGGCTGAGAAAAGTCAATTGTATAGTTTTGTGACCAATCCGGAGCATCGGGATACATCGGATCGGACAATCCATGCTCCCAGACAATAGGCTGCCCCACAACTCCCCCTTTCAGGCCAATTTGTAATTCCGGAAATTGCGCAGCCCGTGCAGTCTTTGCCCGCTCCCTCGCCATTGATTCCTTCATTATATCTGCCTGAAGCTGTAAATTATGCTGCACTCCTTTTTCGAAAAGTTGTTCTACGGTAAGAAATAAAGAATCTGTTTGTGCCATTATCGGTTGGACGGCAAAAATCGGATAAAATAGAATAGCCCGATATACTTTATACTTCTTCCAACACATCGTATACATCCTTTAATTCGGACAACATTGTCTCAATACTTTCGATGCCAATTATATTCTCTGCATATACATAAACCTGATCGAGAATCGGACGAATTTGATTTTTAAACTCCTCTCCTTCCGGAGTCAGGAAGACAAGTTTATTACGCCGGTCGGTAGGGTCTCCTTTTCGACAAACATATCCTTTCTTTTCCAGATTATTCATCAGATTGGTCAAACATGCCTTGTCTTTTGCGATACGCTCGGCCAATATTTGCTGACTGATTCCTTGCTCATGCCATAAACTGCTCAATACCTGCAACATCTCAAACGTAATACCTGCGTTGTTCTTTTTTAAAGTGCGCTGCATGGCCCTGCGAAAAGCCATACGAGTACGAACAACCTGCAACATAAGCTCTCTAAACTCTGCTCCTGTTCTCATCTTCTAAAAATCTTTTTACCTGTTTCGTTTCGGCGGCAAAGTTAAGTATTTCCCCCGAATTAGTCAAACATTTGACTAATTTCGTTTATATATCAAATTTAGTTATTACATACGACTTCATTTATCCATATACTAATCATTTAATTATCAACGTATTAATAGTATATCTCAACATTTCTCTTCAAAATAATCCGATTAAAATCTTGTTCATCTGAAATCTTTTATTTTACTTTGTACTACAAAGTACTTTTTATATGAATAAAGACAAAGCATTAGAATCAGTAAATGAGATAAAAGAGTTGATGGAAAAGTCCTCAAAGTTTATCTCTTTCAGTGGTCTCGCTGCAATTATGGCGGGCATTTACGCATTAGTGGGCGCCTATGTCGCTACACAAGTTATTACACCAGACACAAAGTTGAGCACAGCTTTGGAACTAATGATCATAGTAGCTTCACTTGTATTGACAGTCTCCGCTGTCACTGCCTGTATCCTTTCCTACTATAAATCCAAAAAGACTGGGCAAAAGTTTTTTAGCCGGCTGACTTATCGGGCATTGTGGAATTTTTCTCTCCCGATGTTGACCGGAGGCATATTATGTATTTCCATTCTATTGCATGGATATTATGACATAATAGCATCAATCATGCTTTTATTTTATGGTCTGACATTAGTCAATGTTTCCAAGTTTACCTATTCAAGCATTGCCTGGTTAGGATATGCCTTTATCGGACTGGGAATCATCGACTGTTTTTGGGAAGGTCATTCCTTACTGTTTTGGGCCATCGGTTTCGGTGGGTTCCATATTCTATATGGCATATTGTTCTATTTACATTACGAAAGAAGGAAATCATAAATGATAGAAGCATTCCAAAATATTAATAAAGCATTCGAAAGCAAAGTCCGGTTGGGGATTATGGCTGTGCTGATGGTCAATGAGGAAGCTGATTTCAATTTTCTGAAAGAACAGCTTTCCCTGACAGATGGCAATCTGGCAAGTCATACCCGTGCATTGGAAGAGCTGAAATATATCGAATGCATAAAAGGTTTTGTAGGCCGAAAACCACGAACAGTTTTCCGAGCTACAAAATTAGGCAGAGATGCCTTTAAATCCCATATTGAAGCCTTAGAGAATTTTCTAAAGTCAACATAATAATTCATCTAAACACTATTATCTTATGGACGGTTTCAATGAAAAATCAAACGAAGAGGTAGAACAGCAGCAACCATTAGGATGCCTGCATCGCTTCTCAAAAACAATCAAAATTGTGATTATCGGAGGATTAATTATTCTTCTGATGATACCTATGTTTATGATCGAAGACCTCATCTCGGAACGAGGACGCACACAGGAAGAAGCAATTAACGAGGTAAGCGAAAAATGGAGCCTTGCACAGACCGTCACCGGACCGTATCTGAATATCCAGTATCCGGTCATTACGGAAAACAAAGGGGAAAAGAAAGTATCTATCAAAGACCTGATGTTATTCCCTGACGAACTTTCAATCAATGGCCAGCTAAAAACAGAAATACTCAAAAGGAGTATCTATGAGGTCAATGTATATCAGTCGGAGCTCACATTGAAAGGTTCATTCAGCTCGGAAGAACTGAGAAAAAGCAGAATAGATATAGAGCAACTACAATTGGACAGAGCTGCCATTTGCCTGAACCTGACGGACATGCGGGGAATCAGCGAGCAAATCAGCATTGCTTTGGGAGATTCTGTTTATATCTTTGAACCGGGAATGGACAACAGGGGATTAAGCAGTACAGGTGTGCATACCATCGCTAATCTGTCGGAGTTGAAGACGAACAAGAAACTGCCTTATGAGATAAAAATAAAACTGAAAGGTTCTCAATCTCTAAACTTTATCCCACTGGGGAAAACAACTCGTGTTGATCTGAAAGCTAACTGGAGCACCCCCAGTTTTACAGGCAATTATTTGCCTAATAACCGGAATGTCACAGAAAAAGATTTCTCGGCTCAATGGCAGGTTTTAAATCTGAACCGTAACTATTCACAGGTCATGATGGATTACAGTGGTGCCAATATTAAAGAGGTGGATAATTCCAGTTTTGGTGTCAACTTTAAGATTCCGGTAGAGCAATATCAACAATCTATGCGTTCCGCCAAATATGCAATTCTGATTATCCTGCTAACGTTCGGAGTAATCTTCTTCACAGAAATCATGAATAAGACCCGTATCCACGCTTTACAATATTTATTGGTAGGTCTGGCATTATGTCTGTTTTACAGCTTACTACTCTCCTTCTCCGAACATATCGGTTTCAACCCGGCATATTTAATATCGGCTGCATTAACCATTATGTTGGTAGAAGGATACATGTTTGGTATCATCAAAAAGAAGAAACCTGCACTGATCATGTCCGGATTGTTGAGCATCCTTTACCTTTATATCTTTATTCTCATTCAGCTGGAGACCTTCGCTTTACTGGCAGGTAGTTTGGGATTGTTCTGCATTCTGGCATTAGTAATGTACTTCTCTAAAAAGATAGACTGGTTCAATGAATAGGAAGCCTGGATGGCAATATAAACAGTCTTAACATGGTGACACTATCCCATTGTTATGGTGTCACTATATCTGTGTGATAGTGACACTATGACAGCAGGATAGTGTCACCATGTTTTTGACCGTCAATACAACCACCCGATCACTATACGGCACAAAACATCACCGCCGATAATTCCTACTAGTGCAACTGTCCACAACTGCCAGCTCTTCAGGTTGCAAGATACCTTCAATGCGTTAAACATCCATACAAGCATAACGATCAGAAAGGGTAATCCCAGCAACGACAAAACCACCGCTTGCAAGAAATAAGGTTGTGCCAGCAGCTTTTCGGGTGACATGTTCATATCCATTTGAGACAACATTCGCATAGGCGGCAATAAACTAATTAAATTCATCACCAGTAACGGTAACTGGGCAAACAGCACAGTGCCCAACACATCTACTATACGAATGTGGGAATGTGACAAAAAAACACCTCCAAGAAAGAACAGTAACGCAGGAATCAGCCACACGATCAAATGCTCCGCCAAATAACACCACCAAGCCGGATTGGGAGCAGGACCGAAATGAAGCAATCCGTGATAATGATAACCGGATATCCAACAGATCCACGTAGAAACAGCCAGACCTAAAACTCCCCAGCCCAATGCTTTCATACCGGCAATCCGAATGAACGGATTTACGATTTGTTCTATTACCTTATTTCCCATCATACATCCATTTTTGTTAGTTTTTCGATTAAATCATCCAATATATTTCGAACAGTAGGGTAACTGACTCCTATATTTTTTGCCATATCTTTCAAACTGCCACTCGATTTTACAAAGTCGAGTACAAACTGCTGTTCCTTTTCCGACAGCCGTGCCAGCAGAGGCAGTTCAAAATTACCACAAACCTCTGTATTACACTCTTCGCAAAACAACCGGTTCACTCTCAAAGGAGCATCACATGCCGGGCACTGTAATGGTAAACGCTTCTTTATCTCCCCCATATTACTTTGGTTTCTTTATAAATGAACTGACAGAAGATATTAAAATGGTATTCACAGGTAACGAAGGATTAGTATAAACAGCAAGTTGCTGTTGCTGATCCGTCACATCACAATCTTTCAAAACATGATTCATACGATCGATCAGAAGGAATCTGGCAGCAGGACAAGCCTTCTTCAATAGTTCCGCATCTTCCACGGAAACTTGAATGTCAGTTTTCCCCTGTACAATCAGAACGGGTACTTTCAAAGCAGCAATAATAGTCTGAGGATTATATTTGTACCATGAAATAAGGTATGGCTGAACAGAAGCACGAAACAACGATTGTAAATACACAGGAACATCCGTCACCTCTTTACCACCCTTCAGCGACTCATTAATGGAAGCCACTTCTTTCAGCATCGCTTCAGGTAACTTCTGAGCGGCAACCTGAATTTCTATCAATTCATAAGCCGGACGCCCGGCTCCCGCCAACGAAACAAATCCCTTTACTTTCGGACGGTCCTTACAAGCCAACATACCAATCAACGAACCTTCGCTATGACCAACTACCGTAATACCGGTGAAACGACGGTCCTTTGCCAAATAATCAATCCATCCGATCACATCATTCACGTAATCTTCAAAACGTAGTTTTACCTCCTCCTTTCCGGCAGCAGCACTACTTGCTATCCCCCGCTTATCAAAACGCAAAGATGCGATGCCATTCTTCGCCAAACCTTCAGCCAGAAACTTCAACGAGTTATTCTTCATGTTACCAACAGCTGAATTTCCATCCATGTCAGTTGGTCCCGAACCAGCTATCAATAATACTACCGGCCATACTTTCCCTTCATCAGGAAGCAGCAGCTTTCCTTTTATATCCCCCTCTTTTGTATTCAAGACTACTGCTTGCTCTTCCACAGGAAGAATCTGAGCCTGACATAAAAAGCTACACAAGGATAAGAAAAGAGCTAAAGTAAGAGAGATACACTTCATATGATTTACATTTAGATGATTTAATTTATCACAAAAGTAATCACAAAAACGAATAAAACAAATAATTATTTGAATATAATTAAATCTATATTTAATTATATTCAATACTAATTGAATTTATAGTCACTTTTGTGAGTTATAATAAGACGAATATTTAAGAAATCATATGTTCCACATAACTTTTTCATATTTGAATATTGTTTTTAATGATTAAATAAAATCGGTTCTTACTACCCTGAAACCAACATTGACATAGCCTTGCGTACCCGTTCTTACGACATCCGATTTTTCGCTGCGACAATCATCACGGTCAGAGTCCCAACTACCACCTTTGACAATATACAAACCATCTGCGTTCGTGGATGAAGTCCATTCCCAGCAACTGCCCCAGAAGTCAATACCTCCACAAGCACCTGTGGTTTGATTGCCGTAACCGTATATGATTTATAAATACTTCACGAGTAGAACAAATATAATATGGGACACTGGTCTTCCGATTAATGCCCCATTTTTTTATAATTCCGCTTATATTATTATATTTCTTGTTTCATCCACACAATCGGATAGCCTAAATCTCTTTTGATAGCTTCCATTTCCGCACTATGCCACATTTCATGTTTGAAGCTCCATGCCAGTGCTTCATACTTTACTTCTGCTACCGGATGTTTAAACGGAAGAGGTTCCAAACAATCGGATAAGATATCATCATTTAATGTTTCCAAGCTACTGATACAAATTTGGTGAACAATCTCAAACTCTTCTTTTAATTTAAGTACGGGAATCATATCTTTTTCTATAGAACGGTGCATGGTTCCCATTCCATTAAATATTCTGTTATATTCTTTAATAGGCAACAGCTCTCCTACTTTCTTATTTACTCCTGTCACAGCAGTCATAGTATGAAAATTCTGCGAAACCAATAAATGTCCCACCTGCCAGATGAAATTTGAATCCGTACCCTCGGGAATCACATACCATAAATCTTCCGGCAATTCGGACATCAAACGTTTCACAAAAGCGCGAGCCTCTATCATCTGCTCTTTTAAAAATTCAATTTTACTCATAACTATATGTTTTTAAATTATACATATAGTTAGTGAAAACACACATGAGGTTTGTGACAACTTACAGCAAAAATCTCTCCCAATAATTTTTTCGAGGCAACTCTTTTTCAAATTTCCGGTATAAATCTGCCAGCCTCATCATTCTCTGCACTATTGCGTATTCCTTATCCATATCAATGGAATGTACCGGTTTACAAATACGACACTTACAGGTACCACCGGAATTATACAACGGACAGGTATCATTCATAAAAAGAGTGATTTTTTGAATTGAACGGTTATAGATTTGCCGTACATTGCTTTCTTTCAGTTCCATTATCGCACTGATTTGCCGATAGGGCAACCCTACATTTTCTCTAAAGATAAAAATCAGTCGGGCATCATTATTCAGACAATGATTCAGAGCAGTAATACACCAGTCGCATCTTTCCTTTATCCATTCCCGCTTTGCCTCTTCCTCACCGGAATATTCGATTTCAGGCAACGAACGGAAATATTCTACCTCGGTCATCTTCATCTGCCTTTCACCTTCCGCATACCTGCCGATGGTACGCCGGGCAATAGTATATATCCATGTAGAAAGTTCCGAATCGCCTTTAAAACTATGGAAACTTTTGCAAAGTTCATACCACACTTCCTGCGCCGCTTCGCGGGCTATTTCTTTATTCTGAATCATCCGGTGTGCAATCGTGGAAATCATATTCCCATATTCTTCCACCAACCGGTTTACATCCATTTCCATTACAGAGTAAACACTAAAATGTCTTTTTCAGATACACCATATCTACCAGTTGTTCACCGTCTTCATACATAGGGTGATCATAATTGTCGGTAAAAAAGTTCTCTACCCGATGAGAGATGGTGAAGCCACAATGTTCGTAGAAAGATCTCGTAGAAGGCACATCTCCCGTGCCAACCAACATTTCAGAGCACCTCCCTTGATAATGTTCAAATAAAAATTGAATCAAGCGTTTACCGTATCCCTGTCGCTGGAAAAAAGAGATCGTAGCTATATTCTTAATTTCGTAAATCCCCTCCCCTTCACAGGTGACGACACAGCACGCTTTCAACCCGTCATCATACAGGACAAACATATCACCACGTTCCAAATAACGGTCGATCATACTTTCCTGTTCATCAGCCAGCAGCAACAGTTCCAAAAACTCTTTTTTATCAGAAATTACTTTTTTTATCTCCATATTGTAAAACTTTGAACATCTTATCAGTATCTTGCAAAGGTATAAAAATTCACCTGATAAACAATTTCTCGAAAGTATATCTTGAGAACCGGTCAAGTCGGTCCCTGCTCTGATATAAATGCTGAAATTGAGAATATCACATTCTAAGAATATACAGATACAATCAGACAATCGTCCAAATCAATAGAAAAATAATACAATACGTTTGTTTTCTCCTATTATTATCGTTTACTTTGTTGGCAAATTTTAATCGTAGAATCATGAAAAACCTGTTATTAGCAGTCTTGCTCTTTTGCACAAACACAGCTATTGCACAAGGTAACATAGAAGATTACCGCCGCGCTTACTCATCAGGAGAAAAATTCAGTGCCAACAAAGTATTCTATTCCAATGTGAACCCGGAGTGGATTGATGAAACACATCATTTCTGGTATGTGCGAAATACTCCCGAAGGACGTCTCTATGTATTAGTGGATGCCGACCATAAAAACAGGAAAGACTTGTTCGACCACAAACTTATGGCAACGGCTTTAAGTGAAGCATCAGGACGTAAAATAGAATTGACTTCTCTTTATCTGGATCGTCTGTCAGTCAATAAGGAGTTGGATACACTACGTTTCGTCTTCAACAATCATCGATGGATGTATGCCATCAACACCAATCAGCTGACAGACGAAGGCACTCTGCCGGCTCCACACAAACAACGCCACTGGATGGAAACTGATGACGAAAAAACAGCAACTCCCGTCTCCTCTCCTGACAGGAAATATGTAGCATTCATTAAGAATCATAATATATATGTAAAGGAAATAGCCACCGGAAAAGAAAGACAGTTAAGTCTCGACGGTACTTTGGGAAATTATTACTCAGCCTATATCCGTTGGTCTCCCGACAGTAAAAAAGTGGCTTCCTGCAAGATCCGCCCGGTAGAAAAACGCTATGTATATTATGTTGAATCCTCCCCTGCCGACCAACTTCAAGCTAAACTCCACAAACAAGAGTATGCCAAACCGGGAGACGAACTTCCATTTAGGATACCCTGCATTTACGAAGTAGAAACAGGACACGGTGTGATTCCATCAACAGATTTATTCTCTCAACAATATTATCTTACGAGTCCCGAATGGAATAAAGACAGCCAAGCCGTTACCTTCGAATACAACCAACGCGGCCATCAGGTTTACCGGGTATTGGAGCTTTCGGCTACAACAGGAAAAGTACGTCCGTTAATAGAAGAAACAAGTGATAAATACGTCAATTATTCCCGCCATTTCCGCCACGACTTGCAAGATGGAAAACGGATGATATGGATGAGTGAACGTGACAACTGGAATCATCTGTATATGTATGATCGCACCACAGCCCAACCTGTTCATCAGATAACCAAAGGCGAATGGTATGTACGTGATATTCTTCGTGTAGATGAAACGAACCAACTTATTTATTTTTCGGCAAATGGTGTACAGGCCAATGAAGATCCCTACCTGATCCGTTACTATCGTATCGGCTTCGATGGCAGAAATCTCACTTGTCTCACTCCGGAAGAAGGAATGCACAACGCATGGTTTTCCAAAGATATGCAATATCTGGTCGATGTATATTCAATGGTAGACAAAGCCCCCATAGCCGTACTCCGCAATGCTGAAAACGGAAAAGTCATCATGCCACTCGAAACTGCCGATATCAGCCGTTTGATAGCGGAAGGCTGGAAAGCCCCCGAAGTATTCACAGCCAAAGGACGTGACGGGAAAACGGATATGTGGGGAATCATCATTCGTCCCTCCAACTTCGACCCCGCCAAGAAATACCCTGTTCTGGAATACATCTACCAAGGGCCCGGCAGCCAATACGTCCCCAAGAATTTCATCCCCTATAACTATTATATGAGTGGTATTGCCGAACTCGGTTTTATCGTTGTAATGGTAGACGGTATGGGAACTTCTTTCCGTTCACGCAGTTTCGAAAACGTGTGCTACAAGAATCTGAAAGATGCCGGGTTACCCGATCATATCGCCTGGATAAAATCTGCAGCCCAAAAGTATCCTTATATGGATATAGATCGTGTCGGAATATATGGTTGTTCCGCAGGTGGACAAGAATCAATGACAGCAGTACTGTTTCATCCGGACTTCTATAAAGCAGCATATTCAGCCTGCGGTTGCCATGATAACCGCATGGATAAAATCTGGTGGAATGAACAATGGCTGGGATACCCCATTGGGGAGCAATATAAAGAAGGATCGAATGTTGAAAATGCCCATCTGCTTAGCCGTCCGCTAATGCTGGTAGTAGGTGAAATGGATGATAACGTAGATCCGGCTTCCACCATGCAGGTAGTGAACGCTCTGATCAAAGCTAATAAAGATTTTGAATTAGTCGTCATCCCCGGAGCCCATCATACGATGGGAGAAAGTTATGGTGAACATAAACGCTATGATTTCTTCGTGCGCCATCTGCTAAATACAACTCCACCGGGATGGAATGAAATAAAGTAGCATCCGTCTTCACTATGGATTATCAGGCGCAAATGAAGTCCTGTTTGTTTTCATTTGCGCCTAATAACACAATTGCCCTGACTGATCAGCTGCCTTTCCTATGCTCCAGAATCGTATCCATATTTTCTAAAGCCCAGCCAACCAATCCTTCAAGATGAGGAATTAAAGTTCCTCCTGTATCTGTCAGGTAATACTCTACACGGGGAGGAACTTCTGCATATATTTTCCGTTCAACCAAGCCGTCAGATTCAAGCGTACGAAGAGTAACAGTTAACATCCGCTGTGAAATATCCTCTATCGTTTTATGAATATCACTAAAACGCATCGTGCCATTGGCATTCAAAGTAATGAGTACCAGCATCGACCATTTGTCTCCCAAGCGGCATATAACATCTCTTACGGGACAATTCCCTGTCGGGTGAAAGTTTTTCATCTTTTAACGTTTTATATATTGTTGAGTTTCAGCAATAGTTACTTCCATGTAACTTCCTTATTCTGAGGTTCGTTATTGTATTTCTCAATCAAGGTAGATACATTTGCATCACAAAAGTAATAAACTTACTAAAAATAACTATTGTTTCACTCTAATAATGATGATTATGGCAAAGAAAGTAGCAGTTTTAGCAGTTAATCCGGTAAATGGGTGTGGTTTATTCCAGTATTTAGAAGCTTTTTTCGAAAACGGCATTCCATATAAAGTATTTGCCGTATCGGATACGAAAGAAATCAAAACTAATTCAGGAGTTACCCTGACAGTAGATGATGTAATAGCCAATCTAAAAGGACATGAGGACGAATTTGACGCACTCGTATTCTCTTGCGGTGATGCAGTACCTGTATTCCAGCAATACGCAGACAAGCCTTACAATGTAGACTTGATGGAAGTCATCAAGACCTTCGGAGAAAAAGGAAAGGTGATGATCGGGCATTGTGCCGGCGCCATGATGTTTGACTTTACAGGTATAACGAAAGGCAAAAAAATAGCTGTTCACCCGCTAGCCAAACCGGCAATTCAAAATGGAACCGCCACGGATGAAAAATCGGAAATAGATGGCAACTTTTTTACTGCACAAGATGAGAATACGATCTGGACAATGTTACCAAGAATCATAGAAGCATTGAAATAACCCTGGCAGTACATCTTAGAAGAATTCTACACAAAAGAAGAATGATTCATGCAATTGGATTATTAAGTCATTCGTTCCTTTAAAACCAACGGCCCGTTGCACACCGAGAAACGGGTCCTTGGTTTTAAACCAACAGGGTGTTGGTTTAAAAGGGAAAAAACAATACTCATATAGTATTAAGAACCAACGACTTACAAAATCCGCTTCCCACTCACCAATTTTCCCAATCCGTTCGTCAATAAAACACAACAATGAGCAGGTAACTATTGATAAAAAACAGATAGTACCCATTCCATACACCTACATATGGCGATTACTCTCTATAGTTAAGAAAAAACTGCTGTCACTCCTTCTGTTTTCGTATCAAAATAAAGAATAACGGACTATTACAAAAAAATAGTAAAACATTATTATCTTTCAAAAGTTTGTATATTAGCGACCTGAATATTTGAAAAGAAAAACGATACACATGCAACGTATCTAACCTTAGGTATAAACAGTATATGAACAAAGAGAAACAAGGATTTAGCGCATTTTTACTTCATTTTCTAGAACGATTGAACAGTGATAAAACTATCGAAGCAAAAATCACAGAATCGCTAACTGATATTTGTAAATACTATGGGTTTAAAAATTGTCGGTTTTGCAAGCCTCCTTGTCGAGTCAGACAGCAAAGAAGAGCGCCGGGAATACATTAATATTATGCAAGAGAATACAGATTTGCTGTTACAGTTAATATCAGATATTCTGGATCTATCAAAAATAGAAGCCGGAACTCTTGAATTCACGATGGACCATCTCAATGTCAAGAGCTTCTGTGAGGATATTATGCGCAATTACGACATAAAGGAGGACAAGGCAGTACCCGTTCTACTTGCTTCCAACCTTCCAGATTACTGCATTTATACAGATAAGAAACGTTTAATGCAGGTTATCACCAATTTCATCAACAATGCTCTCAAATTCACCAGTGAAGGTCAAATTCTTCTTGAATATCATCTGAACGAAAATAGTCAGACAATCGAATTTTCCGTGACAGATACAGGGATGGGCATCGCTCCGGACAAAAAAGAACATGTATTCGAGTGTTTTGTGAAATTGAATTCTTTTTCGAAAGGAACGGGGCTGGGATTGTCCATCTGCAGAAGTATCATAGATCATCTCGGCAGTCATATCGGGGTAGAATCCGAACAGGGAGCCGGTTCTCGCTTTCGGTTTACGCACCTATACAACATAAAAGATGAAATTCTTTAGTTAATATTTTCATTTTATCATTTTTTGAAGGGATATTATCGTTTTTCAGATTGTTTTTACTACTTTTGTCCATATCAAATCAACCATTAATTATTAAATCGAGCACAAACAGACCTCTTTATGAATATAAAAAAACATCTGCTACTGTTTTTTCTATGTTTCGTATCTATTACCCCTATTTTAGCGCAAAGAGACCACATAGATATCTCAAATTACATTTTGTGTATCAATTCCTATGCAGAATCTGCTCCATGGAGTAATCGGATGATCTCCGCTATATCAGAATATGTACAAAAAGTTCCCCAATTAACTTTATATGCGGAACATATGAATATGCTAATGATTGATACCGATACCACCTTGAAGGAATTCAAGAATCTTATTCAGGAAAAATATAGTAAACATCATCCACGTTTACTGGTATTATTGGGTAATTCAGCTCTATTGCTGCGCGACGAATATAGAGAACTATGGGGGGATATTCCTATCGTATTATGTTCGGAAGAAAACTATATAGGCTCACAAGAAGTCTATATATGCAAGCAACCGATTGTAAAAGCCGACTGTATACCACTCTCTCAACTGGCCGATCCATACAACTTGGTTCATTTATACTCTAACCTCTATCTTCAGGAAAACATACAACTAATATCTCATATAGTCCCCGATATGAAGAAATTTATATTTATCGGGGATGAACGGCAAATCAACCAAACCAATAGCATTGAGATACAGAGCAAGTTGAAAACCATGAATCCGGACATCGAATATCAGTTCATCACTCCGAAGAAATGGACAACCAACCAATTACTGGATTCATTGTATTTTATCGATCCGAATACAACAGGAATACTATTTGCTTCCTGGCTCTATAAAACTAAATTTGCGGGAAATACATACTTAGCTTCTAATGCCTACAAACTTATCGTGACAACCAGCGCCCCTATTTTCACCCTCAATATGGCCGACATTACCGAGGAAAACGGAGATATGATAGGTGGCTATACTTACAATCAGAAACATTACAATCAGCAATTGATTCATATTGTCTCCGAAATACTTAATGGAAAGCAGGCACGGGAAATTCCTTTCTATACACCATCGGACGGTGTGCCCATCATTAATTATACTATCTTGCTTCGTAAAGGATACTCCCCCTCCATGTGTCCGCCCAACACCTGTTTTCTAAACAAACCACTCACTTTTTGGGAACAGAACAGGTACTTTATTATAGGAACACTTTTCTTCATTCTATTATTGGCATTATTTTTTTTCTATCGTATTCATAATCTGAATATCATCAAAAAAGCACAGCAAAAAGAGATCGAAGCAATGGCAAACTATAAAAGCCTGATTAATAATATGCCTATTCTATATATGCAGGAAGAAGTGATTACTGACAAAAACGGTACTCCTATAGAATTGATTTACCGTAATGTGAATGCTCACTTTGAAAAGAAATTTTTCCGCAAAGAGAAAGTTATCGGAAGAAAAGCGAGTGAAATATTCCTTGAGTCAATGCCCCCATTCTTACACTTCACTCAAATAGCTTTGTCTGAAAATAAGATAATAACTTTTCCCTATTATTTCAAGAAAATAAATACTTTCTATGACATTGTGCTCAAAGCGAATCCTCAAAACAAGATGATCGATGTATTCTGCCTGGACAGTACGGAATTACACAGGGCACAACAAAAACTAAGTACTATCAATAATAAGCTAGCCATGTCACTCGATGTGGCAAACATTGTACCCTGGAAATGGGATTTGCAAAGCAAAACAATCCTATGTGACATCAATAAACCGATAGAGCTAAGCACACAAGGAAAAGACATTAATGAAGATCAATTGGCTGTTCCGGACAATCAATATTTTTCCAAGATATTCAAAGAAGACCGAAAACGGGTAGAACAAGCTTATCAGAACCTGATAGAAGGTCATTCGAAAAAAGTGAAAGAAGAGTACCGTGTGATCAGCACACAAAACGGATTTCATAGAATAGAATGGGTGGAAGCCCAGGCAGCTGTTGAAACGCGGGATGAGAACGGCAAACCGTTAACTTTGATAGGCTCCTCACTCGTTATTACCGAACGGAAAAAAATGGAAATGGAATTGATCAATGCCAAAGACCGTGCCGAAGAATCTAATCGTCTGAAGTCCGCCTTCCTCGCCAACATGAGTCACGAAATTCGTACTCCATTAAATGCTATCGTCGGCTTCTACGGCATATTGGCCTCTACGGAGGAAGAAGAGGAAAAACAGGAATATGTCAGCATCATTGAAAACAATAATACCCTATTGTTGCAACTCATCAGTGACATCCTCGACCTATCCAAAATAGAAGCCGGAACATTGGATTTACATTATTCCGATATTGAACTCAATGATTTAATGAAAGATCTGGAAAACAGCTGCCAACTGAAACTCAAGTCGGATACTGTAAAGCTGGAATTTGTAGCTCCTGCAGAACCTTGTTTTGCACATATAGAAAAAAACAGGTTATCCCAGTTAATTATCAATCTTATAACCAATGCCATAAAGTTTACACCTCAAGGCAGCATCCGGTTCGGATATGAACACCAAAACGATGAGCTCTATTTTTACGTAACTGACACAGGTTGCGGCATCCCCCAGGATAAACAAGAAAGTATCTTCGGACGTTTTATAAAATTGAATTCCTTTACACAAGGAACAGGATTAGGGCTCTCAATTTGCCAGACACTCGTTGATCATATGGGTGGTAAAATCGGAGTGGAATCAGAAGAAGGAAAGGGGGCTACATTCTGGTTTACATTGCCTTACAAACAAGCCGAAACAGTAGAAAAGCCTCTCCCGAAGAAAACACAGACGATTTTCATAGAAAAGGACAAACTGATCATTCTGATTGCTGAAGACAATGAAAGCAACTATAAGTTATTCGAGTCTATTCTAAAATACGACTACCATCTGATTCATGCCTGGGACGGTCAGGAAGCTGTGAATATGTTCAAAGAATATAATCCGCAAATCATACTGATGGACATCAACATGCCCGTTCTGAATGGATATGAAGCAACTAAAGAAATTCGCAAATACTCCGCTAAGGTACCGATTATTGCAGTCACGGCTTTTGCATACGCTTCGGACGAACAGCAGGTAATGGAAAGTGGTTTCGACGGTTATATGCCGAAACCAATCAATGCCCGTCAGTTGAAGGCACAACTTACAGACATTATGCAAAAGCGCATTATATTGCTATAAAATGACTAATAATTCAGCCACATCCTGAATGAAGCCATTTTGTCTTTGCTCACCACGATCTTATCTTTGAAAGGTGGTTGCACATGAACAATCGCTTTTCCCAAGAAGTAGGATTCAATACGCTGAATGGCATCAATACAGACCAATGTCTGACGGTTCGTTCGGAAAAAGTGATCCGGGTCAAGTTGTTCGCTCAATCGGTCTAATGCCAGATCAATAAGATACTCACGATTCTTATGAGTCACGGCAAAGGTGAGCTTATTCTCTGAGTAGAAGTAGGCGATATCACTCACTTGCAAAGTAAAAAGCTTCTCACCACCGGAAATCAGGAAACGGGTACGATACTTTTTCTGTGCTGAAGAAGAAGCTTCCTGTACAACAGAAAGTTGCTGCAATATTTCCAGCATCCGGCTTTCATGGTTGAAATCATGAATATAATTCTTTGTCAACCCTTCAAAACGAAGAATAGTCTGCATCAAACGGTCCTCATGGATTGGCTTTAAGAGATAGTCAATACTATTCACAGAGAAAGCACGTACGGCATATTCATCATAAGCTGTAGTAAATACAATCATGCTCTCCGGGTGCGCTTGTTCTATAAAAAGGAAGGAATTACCATCCGTCAGCTGAATATCCAGAAAGAGAATATCCGGATGAGGATGTTGTCCGAACCATTCTACCGCCTCTTCAATGTTACCGGGCAACAACTGAACTTCCCAATCGGGACGAAGAGACAATAATGTATCCTTAAGCAGACGGGCTGCCGGAATCTCATCTTCTATGATGGCTGCTTTTATTTTATTCATAGAGCAAAGGTATTTTTACGGTAAACTTCTGTAAAGTGTTTTCTACTACTATATCACGATTGCACAACAATCTATACCGGGCAGCAAGATTCTTCAATCCGGTCCCTGAAATTGTTGCTGATTTTTTAGCCTGCATCCGGTTACTGACTACCAGTTCCCTTTCCTTTTCCAGATAAAACAGTTCAATAGTCATTGGTTTCCCCATATGAATCACATTATGTTTTATTACATTCTCCGCCAGTAACTGAATCGTAAGCGGGGGAAGTTGAGCTTCCAGACAGGCTTTCGGAATACGGTTATCTATATGGATGCAATCCCCTAACCGTACCCGATGCAAAAAGATATAAGAGTTCAGAAATTCCAGTTCTTCCCTCAATGTTGTCAGTCGTTGATTCTGGCACTGAAGAATATAACGGTACACATCGGAAAGATGCTGGGTAAACAACTCCGCATTTGCCGGATTGTATCGAATTTCCGAAATTAATGTATTCAGGCTATTGAATAGAAAATGAGGATTCAACTGGTTTTGAAGAGCCGTATATCGTGCCGTATTATTCTCTTTCTGCAAAGCAGCCGCTTCTTGCTGCAACTTCAATGTATTCCGCATGGAACGATTAGCCAGCAGCAATCCTAAAATGACCAGTTCTACCAGCCATACAGTAATAAGAATCCGCCATCCTCCGTTGGGAAACGTAAACGGATGGGAAGCTCCTGCCAATAATTTGGCAGTTACCATCAAACCGTAGTTCAGCAAGAAAAACATCCCCATTACGACCATATAGACCGAGACCAGCTTCCAACGCCGATGCAGATTCAGCGCATACTGATTGTCGATCCATGAACTTAATCTGATAGTGGTATATCCCAGCACATTAAAAGCCAATATAAAAAATCCCAGTGTACTGACTGAATGTAATATATCAGCAACCCGATCAGAGAAGGTTGCATAATTGATCAGTAACAGGAAAGAGAATATACCCAACCCTGAAAACAGCACTACATATAATAAGGTGTTCAACTTTACATTCATATAGTCGGCTCTTTTCATACAAAGTTAGCGCTTTTTATCGACAATCATATCCGTGAAGAGCTTTTATTAACTCCGAATAGTGTCCTTGTGCCGCAGCTTTGGCCTGCACATAATTCACCTGCGATGTCTGCCGATAGGTTTGCGCATCAATCACCTCCACCACTGAAACCTTTCCTTCATTATAACGTTCTATGGCTTTCGCTTCATTTTCTTCTGCTTTGGCCAATGAACTTTCACTTAAACGGACCCGCTCAATGGCTTGTGACAATGCTTTACGTGCCACGCCTATTTCCAGTTCCACCTGATCCATCACTTTATTCAAATTATCTTCTGCCATACCTATCCGAAAAGAAGAAGCACGTTTCTCACTTTTACGCTTTCCCCACTCGAAAATGGGTACGGAGACTTTAGCATAAACAGCATAATTAGGGTCCAGATCTTTCTTGAAATTATATCCGGGAGAAGAGTAACTTCCGTCTATACCCACATAAAACTGAGGTTTGAACTGCGAATCATTCAACTTCTTTGTACTCTCGGCCATACGAATCCGGTCATAAGCTATTTGGATCTCAGGACGTGTCATGCCGGCAGACAGCCACGTAGAATCTTCGACCACCACCATCGGTATCTGCGAATCCAGCTCCGTATGATGTTCCAGCTGAACACCAATCATAGAATTCAATGCCATGCGCCCTGTTTCAAAATTACTTTGTGCCTGAAGCAACTGATATTCCGCCTCATTCAACTTTACTTCCGCCATCAGTAAATCTTGCGGATCAACAAGCCCTACCTCCACCCTTTCTTTGATTGTCTGAACCAAAGCTGCTATAGAGTTACGAAAATCTTCGGCAACAGACACAATCTCCTGCCGGGCTACGGCACTCCAATATTGAATATCCGTCTGATAACAAACGGCGTCATTCAAAGCCCTTGCCTGATTGGCAGCCAATGATTGCTGATGCTGTGCCATGCGAATGGATTCCAGCACGCGTCCGCCCGTATAGATCGGTTGCACGATAGACAGAGAGCCACCATAGTTTAGCTGCCTCCCTTCTACAGTTCTCGATAATCCCAAAGAAGGGACGTCCAAAGTCAGTTCCAGCGGATTCTCTGTATACTGAAAATTAGCTGCTCCGGAAAGTTTCGGTTTCAAATCTGCCCGGGCTGATTTTTCCACTTCCACACTGGCGGCTATGTTCTTTTCTGCCGCCTTCAAGTCGTGATTGTAATCCAGTGCCATCGTCCGGTATTTCTCAAGCAGAGGACTCTGTTGGGCAAAAGCAGATAAAGGTCCCAGAGCAAAGCCGCAAAACAACAAGCTATATATTCTTATTTTCATCTTTATTTTCCTTTTACTTTATAAAACATTGAATATAATGCAGGGGTGACAAACAAGGTCAGTCCCGTAGCAAACGTCAGTCCGAAAATAATAGTAGCAGCCATTCCGCCGAAAGCAACATCGAACAATAACGGAACCATACCGAGGATGGTAGTAGTAGCTGCCATCAATACCGGACGAGTTCGGGAAACCGTAGCCTCAACAATAGATGTATACAGATCAATTCCGGTCCGGTGCTGCACATTTATTTCATCAATCAGTACAATCACATTTTTAATTATCATCCCAAGCAACCCCAACCAGCCGGCTATCGGGAAGAACCCAAAATCGAAACCAGTCAAAAGCATCCCCACCGCAATGCCTATCAAAGACAAAGGCAGGACACAAAGAATAATAACCGGGTCACGGAAATTACCGAACAGACAAACTAAAATAACAACCAATGCAAGAAATGCCAGCGGGAAATATTTGGCAATAGCCTGCATCGCCTCCCCCTGATCCTTATACTGGGCATCCCAAAAGAAAGTATATCCTTCGGGAAGTCGGATATTCTCTATTTCTTTCCGGATTTCTCCGTGTACTTCCGCCATCGTATGCCCCGGTTTCACACCGCACATTGCAGCCATTGACAACTGACGGTTATAGGTTCTCACCTGTGGAAATTCCCATGTCGTCTCTATCCGCTCCGTTACCTGCGAAAGCGGAGCCGACCTTTCTCCATTCCATATGGAGAAGTCTCCTAAAGAATTAGCGTCCGTTATATCCACATTACCCGATTTCAAAAGAACGGGAACTTTCTTTTCATTATCCCGATAGACACCGACAGGCAAACCATCATTAATTGACTTCACCGACTCCATCATCGAAGCTTTTGTAATCCCCAATGCTCCGGCTTTCATCGGATCATACACCGGACGAATCATCATCGACATATTTCCCCATTCATTCCGGGCATCCGCAACCTTGGGATTTCGCCTCATCACCTCAATAGCCTGTCCCACCAGCGAATCGAGTACGGCAGGGTCCGGTCCGAGAAAACGGGCTTCAATCACCGCCTCCGTCAAAGGACTCAACTCGAATTTATTTACTTTAATCAACGGATCCGGATACTTCAACGAAATAGAATCCTGCAAACGGGCATGCAACTGACGGGAAAGTTTCGAAGTCTTGCATTTCACCAGAATCTGTGCATAGTTGGATTGAGGGCCAAAAGAGACGTTTGACAGGTAATAACGCGGCGGAGTGCGCCCTACATAAGTCGAGACCATTTCCGTTTCTTCCTGTCCACGGATATACGCCGCCATATCCATCACCATCTTATCTGTTTCCTCAATCCGTGTCCCTTCGGGCAGCCACATATCCAATGTAAAATACTGCTTATCCAAAGCAGGGACAAAGACCTTCGGAATAAACTTGAAACTCCATGCCGACAACACCAGCATAACGACCATACATCCAATCGTCGCATACCGGTGACGAATCACCCATCTTAATGCAGAACGGAATTTATCATAATACTTGCCTGCAAAAAGAGCCGCCTTAAGTTCGTCGGGTCTTGGCCGACGGACAAACTCCTGTATAAAGAACGGAGTCTGTGTCAGCGCAAAGACCCAACTGAACATCAGCGAAACGCCGATAACTACAACTAAGGATGACAATAACTCGCCGGTAATATGCGGCGAATAATAAATAGGTAAAAAGGTCAGAATCGCAATCACTGTTGCCGCCAACAGGGGCAATGAGGTCGAAGAACAAGCGCGTAATATAGCTACCCGCTTACGCATCCCCCGCTGCATATTGACCAAGGCCGAATCGGAAACCACAATAGCGTTATCTACCAACATTCCCATGGCAATGATAATGGCGGCAAGTGACATACGCTGCAATGCAATTCCTTGCGAAAGCATCACAATCAACGTAGCAAAAATAGAAAACACCAATCCGCTGCCAATCAGAATGCCATTCTTGAACCCTATGAAGAACAACAGAATAGCTACTACTGTCACAACAGATATGATCAGGTTCAGAATAAATCCTTGATTGGCTACCGCCGATTCATAACCCTGGTCATAAATCGTCTGCAACTCAAACCCTTCGGGCATTGTTTCTGTAAAACGGTCAATCACCAGTTTCACCGCCTCTGCCATATCGACCACGTTCCCTGTAGGAATGGTAGAAATAGCAATCCCCACAGCAGGCTGACCGTTAATCCGCATTTTATTGCTTGGAGGTGTCTGATAGCTCTCCTGAACCTCCGCAATATCAGCCAACCGGAAATGTTCACCTGTACGTGATACGATAGTCATATTCCGAATATCATCCAGAGAATAAAAATTTCCGGTAGACTCAATCCGTATCCTGTTTACACCGGCATCAATTCCTCCGGCATCCACCACTCTATTCTGCGCATCGAAAGCACGCGAAATATCCGCAGTCGTAATTCCGCTCCGTGCCATAACAGAGGGATTAAGAATAACATCAATCGTTGGAGACTGTACACCGTAAATCTCGACTTTTGCCACATCTTTCACTCTGAGCAGCTCATTCTTGATAAGCTTCGCCTGATTTTCCAGTTCCCGGTAAGAATATCCTTCCCCCGTCAGACCATAGAAAACACCCAGCACATCCCCAAAATCATCATTTACCACGGAAGGACCTGCTCCTGCAGGAAGTTTCGACTGCACATCATTGACTTTCCGACGAAGTTTATCCCACAATTGCTGCATCTCGTCTGCCCGGATTTCCTTCTTCACATAAACAGTTATTTTAGATAATCCTGCCCGATTCTCAGTTTTCAGATAGTACAACTCTCCTAATGACTGTATCGATTCCTCCAATACATCCGTCACCTGAGACTGCACTTCGGAAGGAGAAGCCCCCGGATAAGGAGTCATCACCAATGCTTGCTTGATAGTAAACGGGGCATCTTCCAGTTTTCCCATTTTGACATAAGAAAACAATCCTCCTCCCAACACTAATACCAGCAGCAGAATAGTCACCGACTTCTTCTGCAAGAAATATTTCACCAATTTCATCTTCTACTTACTTTTGAGCAGTAACCGGTTTGTTTTCTTTCTGAGAAATGATATCCACAGGCATCCCGTCCGAAAGAAAACGTAATTTACTCACAGCTACCTGATCTCCTGCCTGCAGTCCACCCTTCACTTCCACTCTTCCATTCGGAAGTAATTCACCTAAAACGACTTTTTTCTTCCACACTTTCCCTGTCGCATGATCCACCATCCAGACATAATCTCCTTCAGTGGGACGATGATTAAGAGCCGTTTGCGGAACAGTCACCATGGGGACAGATGACAAGGAAGGAAGATCCAGCAACATTTTCCCTGAGATACCGGCAGGCCATTCCCCTTGTTTATTGGGCAACAATGCCGTCATAAGGAAAGAAAGGTTATTGCGCGTCGTACTCTTCGAAATCTCTATCACTTTTGCCGGATATACGACTTCGGGACGAACATCAAAACGAATTCCTACTTCCTTGATCTCCTTCGCTTGAAATGCGATTTCCTGAGTCACATACGCTTCTATCTTCAACTGAGTGATATCGATAAAAGAGACGACAGACTGAGTTGCTTTCACATCCTGATATTTTTCAATATATACTTCCCCTATATATCCGTCAAAAGGGGCGATCAGCCGTGTATCTTCGAGTTCATTGACGGCTGTTTCATAAGCTGTTCTGGCAGAAGTATAGTCTGCATGCGCTTTTTCATAGGCACTGGCAGATAAGTTATCTTTCTCATACAGCACTTTGATTCGCTCGAATTCCGCCTTTGCCTGATGATAAATAGCTTCGGCACGTTCCTTACGAATACGAAAATCACGAGAATCAATTTCAGCTATAATATCTCCCCGGTGATAGAAGTTACCTGCATACACTTCAAAACGGTCAATCGGTCCGCCCACCCGAAAAGAGAGTTCAGTCTCCTTGAACGGCTTGGAAATGAATGAAAATTCACGCTCTGCAGAAGGAACATGAATTGCCGCTTCCGCCACTTTTACCCGTACAGGCTCGTTCGTTTTCTTCTCTCCTTTACCACACGACGTGAGCAGGCAGAGACAAAAAACACATAATGAAAATTTAGTCGTTGTCATTCTATTCTACATTAGTTACGTTGTCAACGGCACGAAAGTAACGGAAAGAGGAAAAAAGAGAAGGAATTTAATTTCTGAAGCGGAAAAAGAAAGAGCCCAAACGGAAAAAGAAAAGATGAAAAATTGAGCCTTTTATCCTACTTATGTGTTTCCTTACTATCTTTGCAGTTCGAATATATACCATAATATCAATTTATGACAGAAGAAAAAATACATAAAGAACGTCATGGTAGCTGGTGGGCACTGAGTCCGTTACTCGTATTTCTTTGCCTCTACCTGGTTACTTCCATTCTTGTTAATGACTTTTATAAAGTACCTATCACCGTTGCTTTCCTCGTCTCTTCCTGCTACGCAATTGCCATCACACGGGGATTGAAGCTCGAACAGCGAATTTACCAGTTCTCAGTAGGAGCCGCCAACAAGAATATCCTCCTGATGATATGGATTTTCATTCTTGCCGGAGCTTTTGCACAAAGCGCCAAGCAGATGGGAGCCATTGATGCAACCGTCAATCTGACACTGCACATCCTCCCTGACAATTTACTATTGGCGGGTATATTCATAGCCGCCTGTTTCATCTCATTATCCATCGGCACGAGTGTAGGCACGATTGTAGCCCTTACCCCTGTTGCTGTAGGTCTGGCCGAAAAGACTGAAATAGCCCTTCCATTCATGGTAGCAGTCGTTGTCGGAGGTTCTTTCTTCGGAGATAACCTGTCATTTATATCCGACACGACCATCGCCTCTACCAAAACACAGGAATGTGTGATGCGCGATAAGTTTCGGGTCAATTCCATGATTGTGGTTCCGGCAGCAATTATCGTGCTGGGAATCTATATTTTCCAAGGGTTATCCATCACTGCACCCACACAAGTACAAACGATCGAATGGGTCAAAGTGATACCTTATATTATAGTACTGGGAACAGCCATTGCCGGAATGAACGTGATGCTGGTATTAATCATAGGTATCCTGACAAGCGGTATCATCGGTATAGTTACCGGAAATTTTGATGTATTCGATTGGTTTGGAGCAATGGGAACGGGTATCACAGGTATGGGAGAATTGATTATTATCACCTTGCTGGCAGGTGGTATGCTCGAAACGATCCGTTATAATGGCGGTATCGATTTTATCATCAAAAAGCTGACCCGCCACGTCAACGGAAAACGTGGTGCGGAACTGAGCATTGCCGCTCTGGTCAGCATCGCTAATCTATGTACCGCCAACAATACAATTGCCATCATCACAACAGGACCTATTGCCAAGGATATCGCACAGAAATTCCACCTCGACCGTAGAAAGACCGCCAGCATCCTTGATACTTTCTCCTGTCTGATACAAGGTATTATACCCTACGGAGCACAAATGCTGATTGCCGCAGGATTAGCCAACATCTCTCCTATCAGTATCATCGGTAATCTCTATTACCCGTTCACCATGGGAGCCTGTGCCTTGCTCGCCATCCTGTTCCGATATCCGAGGAGGTATTCGTAAGAAAAAGAAAGGAAATATTTGTCAATCAAAAGAAAAACTGTATCTTTGCACCCGCTATTACGAGTTAGTAGCATAATTCAAATCATTAATTAAAAACAATTATTAAAAATGGCAACTAGAATCAGATTGCAGAGACACGGACGTAAAAGTTACGCGTTTTATTCAATTGTAATTGCAGACAGCAGAGCACCACGTGATGGTAAATTTATTGAGAAGATTGGTACTTACAACCCGAACACCAATCCTGCTACAGTAGATTTGAATTTCGACGCTGCATTGGCATGGGTACTGAAAGGTGCACAGCCAAGTGACACTGTACGTAATATCCTTTCTCGTGAAGGTGTTTACATGAAGAAACATCTTTTGGGCGGTGTTGCAAAAGGCGCATTCGGAGAAGCAGAAGCAGAAGCTAAATTCGAAGCTTGGAAGAATAACAAACAGTCAGGTCTGGCTGCTTTGAAAGCTAAACAAGACGAAGAAAAGAAAGCGGAAGCTAAAGCACGTCTGGAAGCAGAAAAGAAGATCAACGAAGTGAAAGCAAAAGCACTCGCTGAAAAGAAAGCTGCTGAAGCTGCTGCTGAAGCACCTGCAGAAGAAGCAACTGAGACTCCGGCTGAAGAAGCTCCTGCAACAGAAGCTGCTGCTGAATAAATTTCGGCAGGTTCCTAACAAGAAATTTGGAAAAAGCTATAAATCCTCTTCGGTTCGCCGAAGGGGATTTTTTTTATTTCCTGCTATAGAACATATAAAATTAGTTCTCGACTTATGAATTAATTTCCTTTCTTTGCAGCAGCATAGCTCAGCACAGTCATTTATCTTATAACAGTATGAGACGAACTGGTAAAAAGAAAACATTTGGTCAACAGTCCAGTAAGGTTACGCAATTGGCGGACACACTTAGTCAGGCTATTTCCATGAAAGAATTTCGTGAAGGAGATTCTTTGCCTTCCATCAATCAGTTAAGTGCACAATACGGAGTATCCCGTGATACGGTCTTCAAAGCCTTTCTCGATCTTCGCGAACGCGGATTGATCGACTCTACTCCGGGAAAAGGATATTATGTAACCAGTCAGGTAACCAACATCCTGCTCCTGCTTGACCAATATACTCCTTTCAAAGAAGCCCTATACAATAGTTTCGTTAAACATCTGCCTATTAATTACAAGGTAGACTTGCTGTTTCATCAATACAATGAACGGCTTTTCAATACCATTATCCGCGAATCTATAGGAAAATACAATAAATACATAGTGATGAATTTCGATAACGAGAAATTCAGTACAGTTCTCAATAAAATCCATCCTACAAGATTACTGCTCCTTGACTTCGGCAAATTCGAGAAAGAAAAGTACTCTTATATTTGCCAGGACTTTGATGAAGCTTTCTATCAGGCATTACTTATGCTGAAGGAAAGATTGCGGCATTATCCTCAACTTGTTCTGTTATTCTCTAAAAACCTGAAACATCCTCAGAGCAGTAAAGAGTATTTTACCCGTTTCTGCGAGGAACAAGGATTTTTATGTGAAATACAGGAAGATATTGATAACCTGACCGTACGTAAAGGAGTGGCCTATATAGCCATTAAACAACAGGATGTGGTGAAGGTTGTAAAACAAGGAAGACTGGAAGGACTGAAATGCGGAAAAGATTTCGGTCTGCTGGCATACAATGATATTCCTTCTTACGAAGTGATTGACGAAGGAATCACTTCATTGAGCATTGATTGGGAAATGATGGGAAATGAGGCGGCAAATTTTGTTCTGAACAATGTACCGATACAAAAATACCTGCCTACAGAAGTAAGACTCCGAAACTCCCTATGATTTTTTTTGCCACATAACCAGCACAGCTCAGCACAGATATTAACCACTAAATAAAAAAATTAAGAAACCATGAAAAAGTATCCGAAAATCGGGATTCGTCCCACTATCGACGGTCGCCAGGGCGGCGTTCGCGAAAGTCTTGAAGAAAAGACAATGAACCTTGCCAAAGCAGTAGCTGAGTTAATCGGCAATAACCTGAAAAACGGTGACGGCACTCCTGTGGAATGTGTAATTGCCGACAGCACCATCGGTCGTGTAGCCGAAAGCGCTGCTTGTGCGGAAAAGTTTGAAAGAGAAGGTGTAGGGTCTACTATTACTGTCACTTCCTGCTGGTGCTATGGTGCGGAAACAATGGATATGAATCCACATTACCCGAAAGCAGTATGGGGCTTCAACGGAACCGAACGTCCGGGAGCTGTATACCTTGCAGCCGTATTGGCGGGACACGCGCAAAAAGGACTTCCTGCATTCGGTATCTACGGACGTGATGTACAAGACCTCGACGATAACACAATTCCGGAAGACGTAGCAGAAAAAATTCTTCGTTTTGCACGTGCAGCACAGGCAGTAGCCACTATGAGAGGTAAGTCTTACCTTTCAATGGGCAGCGTCTCTATGGGCATCGCCGGCTCTATCGTTAATCCTGATTTCTTCCAGGAATATCTGGGAATGCGCAATGAGTCAATAGACCTGACAGAAATCATCCGCCGCATGGAAGAAGGTATTTATGACCACGAAGAATACGCCAAAGCAATGGCATGGACTGAAAAGTACTGTAAAGTAAACGAAGGTGAGGACTTCAAGAACCGTCCGGAAAAACGTAAAAACCGTGAACAAAAGGATGCAGACTGGGAATTTGTTGTGAAGATGATGATTATCATGCGCGACCTGATGACCGGAAACCCGAAACTGAAAGAAATGGGATTCAAGGAAGAAGCTCTGGGACACAATGCCATCGCTGCCGGCTTCCAGGGACAACGCCAATGGACAGACTTCTATCCTAACGGTGACTATCCGGAAGCATTGCTCAACACCTCTTTCGACTGGAACGGCATCCGCGAAGCATTTGTAGTAGCTACCGAAAACGATGCCTGCAACGGTGTGGCCATGCTATTCGGACATTTACTGACCAACCGTGCACAAATATTCTCCGATGTACGTACTTATTGGAGTCCCGAAGCCGTAAAACGTGTAACCGGTAAAGAGTTGACCGGCTTAGCTGCAAACGGTATCATCCACTTGATCAACTCGGGAGCAACAACCCTCGACGGTTCCGGCCAGTCATTAGACGCAGAAGGAAATCCTGTCATGAAAGAACCATGGAACCTGACAGATGCAGATGTAGAAAACTGCCTCAAAGCAACGACATGGTATCCGGCGGACCGCGACTACTTCCGTGGCGGCGGCTTCTCATCCAACTTCCTTTCAAAAGGTGGAATGCCTGTCACTATGATGCGCCTGAACCTGATTAAAGGCTTAGGTCCTGTCCTGCAAATCGCAGAAGGATGGACCGTTGAAATCGATCCGGAAATCCACCAGAAGCTGAATATGCGTACTGACCCGACATGGCCTACTACCTGGTTCGTTCCCCGTCTGTGCGACAAAGCTGCTTTCAAAGATGTATATTCTGTAATGAACAACTGGGGAGCTAATCATGGCGCTATCAGCTACGGTCACATCGGACAAGACCTGATTACCCTTGCCTCTATGCTTCGCATCCCTGTTTGCATGCACAATGTAGATGAGAACGAAATTTTCCGCCCGGCTGCATGGAACGCATTCGGCATGGATAAAGAAGGAGCAGACTACAGAGCCTGCACAACTTACGGACCTATCTACAAATAAACAAGAAACCTTCGTCCTATATAAATTAAAAATTTAACTTTGCCGCATAGAAGTGGAAGCTGCCTGAAAAACAAGCTTCCACCCTATACGGCTTAAATAAAAACACTATGATAACTAACGAACACATCGAACAGTTTCTTGCACAGGCACACCGCTACGGAGATGCAAAATTAATGCTCTGCAGCAGCGGAAATCTTTCCTGGAGAATCGGAGAAGAAGCACTGATTTCGGGTACAGGTTCATGGGTCCCTACCCTTGCCAAAGAAAAAGTATCTATCTGCAATATTGCCAGCGGTATGCCTGCTAATGGTGTAAAGCCGTCTATGGAAAGTACTTTTCACCTCGGCGTCCTTCGCGAACGACCGGATGTAAATGTAGTACTCCATTTTCAGTCGGAATATGCTACTGCCATTTCCTGCATGAAAAACAAACCGACGAATTTTAATGTAACAGCAGAGATCCCCTGTCATGTAGGCTCTGAAATCCCTGTAATTCCTTACTATCGACCGGGATCTCCTGAATTGGCGAAAGCGGTAGTAGAGGCTATGCTGAATCATAATTCCGTCCTGCTGACCAATCATGGACAAGTAGTATGCGGAAAAGACTTTGACCAAGTGTACGAACGGGCTACTTTCTTTGAAATGGCCTGTCGCATCATAGTTCAGTCCGGCGGCGATTACTCCGTACTGACACCGGAAGAAATAGAAGACCTGGAAATATACGTATTAGGAAAGAAAACCAAATAAGTATCCGGGAATACCATGGAAGATACCACAAGAAACACATATTTAGCAGTAGACTTTGGAGGAGGCAGCGGACGTGTTATCGCCGGCTCCCTTCTTCAGGGAAAACTGGAATTAGAAGAAGTCCACCGCTTTACCAACCGGCAAGTCAAACTCGGAAATCATGTTTACTGGGATTTTCCGGCCTTGTTCGAGGATATGAAAACCGGATTGAAACTCGCTGCACAGAAAGGATACCGTGTCAAAGGAATCGGTATCGATACTTGGGGAGTAGACTTCGGCCTGATTGACAAAAAAGGAAATTTGCTGGGCAACCCTGTCTGCTATCGGGATGCCCGGACAGACGGAATGCCCGCTAAAGCATTCCAAATACTGGATATACAAAAGCACTACGCCTGCACAGGAATACAAGTAATGCCCATCAATACGCTATTCCAACTCTACAGCATGCAACAGAGTCAAGATGTACAATTGGAAGTTGCCCACCAACTGCTGTTCATGCCTGATCTTTTCAGTTATTACCTGACAGGAGTGGCTAATAATGAATATTGCATAGCCTCCACCTCCGAATTGCTCGACGCACGCCAACGAAACTGGTCGATGGACACTATTCGTGCTTTGGGACTCCCCGAACATTTATTCGGAGAAATTATTCTACCGGGAACCATCAGAGGAACACTAAAAGAAGATATAGCCCGTGAAACCGGATTAGGCTCCGCCGATATTATTGCAGTTGGCTCACATGACACTGCCAGTGCCGTTGCTGCCGTCCCCGCAATGGAAGGACAAGTAGCCTTTCTTAGCTCCGGCACATGGTCATTGCTGGGAGTCGAAGTGGATGAACCCATATTAACGGAAGAAGCAAGACTCGCTCAGTTTACCAATGAAGGAGGGGTAGGCGGACACATCCGATTCCTGCAAAACATTACCGGGCTATGGATTCTGCAACGTCTGATGAGCGAATGGAAAATGTGTGGAGAAGAACAAAATTATGATACGATTCTTCCGCAAGCCGCCGAAGCAGAAATCGACACCATTATTCCTGTAGACGATGCAGCCTTCATGAACCCTGAAAATATGGAAACAGCTCTTCTGAATTACTGTCGGGCTCATTCCCTGAAAGTTCCTCAAAACAAGGCAGAAACGGTAAAATGTGTACTCCAGTCACTAGCCTTCAAATATCGGGAAGCAGTAGAACGACTTAACCGTTGTCTCCCCTCCCCGATTCACCGGCTAAACATCATCGGAGGAGGATCACAAAATAAACTGCTCAACCAACTCACAGCCAACGCACTCGGTATCCCTGTTTATGCAGGACCTATAGAAGCTACTGCTATGGGCAACATTCTGACTCAGGCAATGGCCAAAGGAGAAATATCCAGTCTCCGGGAAATCAGAGAAATTGTAAGCCGCAGCGTTACACCGCAAGTATATTACCCTGAAAAATAAGAAATATATGGAAACACCTCAAACTGGTTATCAAGTAAAAACCTACAACGTCCCTGTCAAGCGATATTGCCAGACTCTTGATTTACGGGATTCTCCGGAACTAATTGCTGAGTACCGGAAAAGACATAGTCAGGCAGAAGCATGGCCCGAAATCCTTGCGGGAATCCGCGAAGTAGGTATCCTTGAGATGGAAATCTACATTCTGGGCACCCGTCTGTTTATGATCGTCGAAACTCCTGTAGACTTTGACTGGGACACAGCTATGACACGCCTGAACACCCTCCCCCGACAACAGGAATGGGAAGAATACATGTCTATCTTCCAGCAGGCTGCTCCGGGAATGAGTTCGGCTGAGAAATGGAAACCAATGGAGAGAATGTTCCATCTATATAATACCTAAAATAACAAAAATAACCATGAAACACACCAAGCAGCCTATCATCTCAAAAGACGGCGTCAGCTATCTTATTCCATTTATACTTATTACATCCTGCTTTGCACTATGGGGATTTGCGAATGACATTACCAATCCGATGGTAAAAGCATTCTCCAAAATTTTCAGGATGAGTGCAACCGATGGAGCACTGGTTCAGGTAGCTTTCTACGGCGGATACTTTGCCATGGCTTTTCCGGCTGCCATATTTATCCGTAAATACTCTTATAAAGCCGGCGTATTACTGGGACTTGGGCTATATGCTTTCGGAGCCTTCTTGTTCTTTCCCGCCAAAATGACGGGAGAATATTATCCGTTTCTGATCGCTTACTTTATTCTGACCTGTGGACTTTCCTTTCTGGAAACCAGTTGCAATCCATACATTCTTTCTATGGGAACGGAAGAAACTGCCACAAGGCGTCTGAATCTAGCCCAGTCTTTCAACCCAATGGGATCATTACTCGGCATGTTTGTAGCCATGCAATTTATTCAGGCAAAACTCCATCCGATGGGAACCGACGAACGTGCTTTACTCAATGACAGTGAATTTCAGGCTATCAAAGAAAGTGACCTTGCCGTCTTGATTGCTCCCTATCTCACTATCGGAATAGTTATTCTAGCCATGTTGCTACTGATACGATTCGTCAAAATGCCAAAGAACGGAGATCAGAATCACAAAATAGACTTTTTCCCGACACTAAAACGTATCTTTACCCTGACACGTTATCGCGAAGGAGTGATTGCCCAGTTCTTCTATGTAGGTGTACAGATTATGTGCTGGACATTCATTATTCAATACGGAACCCGCCTGTTTATGTCACCGGAATATGGTATGGACGAGAAAAGTGCAGAAGTACTGTCACAGCAGTACAACATCATAGCAATGGTTATCTTCTGTATCAGCCGATTTATCTGTACCTTTATCCTGCGTTATCTTAATGCCGGAAAATTACTGATGATCCTTGCCATCTTCGGAGGTATCTTTACATTGGGGACTATCTTCCTGCAGAATATCTTCGGACTGTACTGTCTGGTAGCCGTTTCCGCATGCATGTCACTGATGTTCCCCACTATATACGGAATTGCCCTGAAAGGTATGGGAGACGATGCCAAATTTGGAGCAGCAGGTCTTATTATGGCGATCCTGGGAGGCTCGGTACTACCTCCGTTACAGGCAAGTATCATTGATATGAAAGAAATTGGCTCTATGCCGGCTGTCAATGTTTCATTCATTTTGCCGTTCATTTGTTTCCTTGTAATCATCGGTTATGGCTATCGAACCGTGAAAAGAAACTGGTAGAAAAAGGACTTTAAGATGGTGACACTATCCTGTTACGATGGTGTCGCCATCCCACTCATATAGTGACACCATCCCGACCGGATAGTGTCACTATCTTTTTTCTTTTTTTATAAACTATTCCTTTTTTCTTCGTATCTTAATTTAATTTGTTTACATTTGTCTTTCGATTTTAATAATCTGTTAACCCGATGACCCCAAACCAAGACGAAAGACTTTTAGCGCAACAATTCGAAACAATATTCACGAAGTATTATTCAGTAGTGAAATATTTCGCCCTAATGCTGCTTAAATCCGAAGAAGACGCGAAGGATATTACCCAAGATGTTTTCACCAAACTATGGACTAAGCCTGAATTATGGGCAGAAGTTCCTAATCCGACTCCTTATATCTATACTCTTACTAAAAGTACAACTCTCAATTTTATCAAACACAAAAAAGTAGAATTGGCTTATCAGGAGAAAATTATAGAAAAAACTCTCATCGACGAACTTTTCCAATCAGAAGATACACTCAACCCCATCTATTATAAAGAGGCTCAACTAATCATCAAATTAGTTCTCGAACGTCTCCCGGAACAACGCAGAATGATTTTCGAAATGAGTCGTTTCAAGCATATGAGCAATCCTGAAATAGCCGAGAAACTAAATATTTCGAAACGAACAGTGGAACATCACATCTATTTAACTCTGCTTGAAATGAAAAAAATCATCTTTTTTGCATTTTTTCTGCTACTCCCTTAAGTAAGCTGCCTTAGTTAATTGAAGTATTAATATAACAGTTATAACATTAATACCTCAATATGAAGAATTACTTTCAGAAAATAATAACATTATTCACCGGAAACGACTATCCGGAATCTACTCAGCAAGATTTCTACAAGTGGCTGGTAGACGAAGAGCATACCGTTGAAAAAGATGAAGCACTGCAAAAATTGTGGGATGATGCTCATAAGCGAGGAACCGCAGCCGATATGCAAGAGTCCTATGAACTTTTGAAAAAGAACGCTGGAATTCCTTCCGTACCACGAAAAAGAACAATCCGACCGATTCATATATGGCAGGCTGTTGCGGCGGTTTTATTTATAGTAGCGGCTTCTTCCGTTTACCTTTCTACCATCGGTAAAGATACAGAAGCGAACCTTATTCAACAATATATTCCTACTGCTGAAATAAGGACTCTCACTCTACCCGATGGAACTCAGGTACAGCTGAACTCACAAAGTACACTTTTATATCCGCAAAACTTTACCGGGAAAGACCGTAGTGTATTTTTGATCGGTGAAGCTAACTTTAAAGTCAAACCGGATAAAAAACATCCGTTCATCGTCAAATCCAATGATTTTCAGGTGACAGCATTGGGTACGGAGTTCAATGTTTCAGCTTATCCGGAAAATCCGGTGTTGGCAGCCACATTAATTTCAGGAAGTGTATTGGTAGAGTACAATGATTTAAAATCGCAGGTGATTCTAAAACCGAATGAGCAGCTGGCTTACAATAAAGACACCCGTCGCCATTGTCTGGACAATCCCGACATGAAGGAGGTTACAGCCTGGCAACGCGGAGAACTTGTATTCAGAGAAATGTCCGTCAAAGATATAATTACAGTACTCGAACGTAAATATCCTTATACATTCGAATATCAGCTCAAGAATCTGAAAGAAGACAAGTATAGTTTCCGATTCAAAGACCGGGCACCACTCTCTGAGGTAATGGATATAATAGTGAGTGTAGTAGGTCAAATGGACTATAAGATAAAAGGAGATCACTGTTACTTAATCTCTAAGTAATAAGTATCCCCGGAAAAACGAAACAGTAAAAAAACAATATTCAATAACCTTTTTAACCTTTTAAAAGCCCATGTAAAAAAGTATCCGGAACGGAGCCCTAACTCTATCCCGGATATGAAATCAAAATTCTCAATACTAGAGTCTTACTCTACTCAATTACCGTGAAATAATTTAGTTAATAACCTAATACTAAGAAAATGCTACAAATTTATGAATTTATAGTAGATCAAACCGCAAAGGGAAGAAGTTTTTTACTTTTTTTCTGTTTGTTGATGATACAAGCACCCTCCTTTGCACAAAATAGTGCCAAGATCACGATTCAGAAGAAAAATATATCTATCATCGAGGCGCTTAAGGAAGTAGAAAAACAATCCGATTATTCTGTCGGATACAATGATTCGCAACTAAGAAACAAGCCTGTTTTAAATCTTGACCTAAAAGCTGTGGCATTGGAGAATGCCCTTGCACAAATTCTCCGGGGAAGTGGATTTACTTATCAGTTCAAAGATAAGTATATCATGATTATTCCTGACAACAAGCCTAAAGGAATTCCTGCAAAGAAAGTTAGTGGAATTGTAATCGACGAAAATAATGAGCCACTGATCGGAGTGAACATTAAAGTAGAAGGAAGCTCCGAAGGCGCAATCACCGATATCGATGGTAATTTCAATATAATGGCTCCTCAAGGCAGCACATTAAGCTTCACTTACGTGGGATATACACCTCAAACTGTGAAAATAACAGATAAAAATATCTACGAAATAAGATTAGTGAGTGACACTAAACAACTGAGCGAAGTAGTAGTCACCGCTCTCGGTATCAAACGCGAACAAAAGGCACTGAGTTATAATGTGCAGCAGGTGAAGGCTGATGCAATTTCTGGTATCAAGGATGCTAATTTTATCAACAGTCTGAACGGAAAAGTAGCCGGTGTCAATATCAATAGCAGTTCCTCCGGTGTGGGTGGAGCAAGTAAAGTCGTGATGCGCGGTACAAAGTCTATCGAACAGAGCAGCAATGCACTATACGTTATCGATGGTATTCCTATGTTCAATTTTGGCGGCGGAGGTGGAACGGAATTTGATTCTCGTGGTAAGTCCGAAAGCATTGCAGACCTGAACCCGGATGATATAGAAAGCATATCCGTACTGACAGGTGCCGCTGCAGCCGCTCTCTATGGTAGCAATGCAGCCAATGGAGCCATCGTTATCACTACAAAAGGAGGACAAGTGGGAAAACTACAAGTATCTGTCAACAGTAATACTGAGTTCTCTAAACCATTCGTACTTCCTCAGTTCCAGAATCGCTATGGGACAGGCAGCCGAGGCAAGACAGGTGGTACCACCACTTTAAGCTGGGGACCATTGTTGAACGAGGCTTCACGTACCGGATTCGAGCCTAAGGATTTCTTCGACACCGGATTGATATTCACTCACTCTGTTACTCTTTCTACCGGAACGGAGAAAAATCAGACTTTCTTTTCGGCTGCATCCGTAAATTCTCAAGGTATAGTCCCCAATAACCGTTACAATCGTTTTAACTTTACATTCCGCAATACGACAAGTTTCCTGAATGACCGGATGAAACTTGATGTAGGCGCCAGCTATATTATTCAAAACGACCGTAACATGACCAACCAGGGCGTATATTCCAACCCAATTGTACCCGTCTACCTGTTTCCACGTAGTGACGATTTCAGTCTTATCAAAGTATTTGAACGTTGGGATCCGGCACGTAAAATCAATACGATGTTTTGGCCGCAAGGTGAAGGGGATCTTCGTATGCAAAACCCATACTGGATTGCATATCGCAATTTACGCCTCAACCAAAAAAAACGTTATATGCTCTCCGCACAGTTAAGTTATGATATCACCGACTGGTTAAACATTGCAGGTCGTGTGCGTATAGACAATTCTCACACTAAGTATGAACAGAAACTGTATGCCAGTTCAAATGCGACCATAACCGAAGAGAGCACACAGGGACATTATACCATTGCCAAACCTGATGAAACTCAAACATACGCCGATGTACTTGCCAATATCAACAAGCGTTTCGGTGACTACTCATTAGTAGCAAACGTGGGAGCCAGTATTGTAAACAATAAATTTGAAGAATTAAGTTATCGTGGTCCGATACGTGAAAAGGGAATCCCTAACGTATTCAACGTCTTCGACCTTGACAATGCCAAGAAGAAAGCACGTCAGGACGAATGGCAGGAACAAACGCAATCCATCTTTGCCAGTGTAGAAGTCGGTTGGAAAAGCATGCTCTATCTGACTCTGACCGGACGTAACGACTGGGCATCGCAACTCGCCAATTCATCCACTTCTTCGTTCTTCTACCCCTCGGTAGGACTTTCGGGCGTTATCTCCGAAATGATACAGATGCCAAGTTTCATTGACTACATGAAAGTACGTGGTTCGTTCAGTTCCGTCGGTATGCCTTATCCGCGCAACCTAACTTCTCCAACTTATGAATATAATGAAGCCACCCAAAGTTGGAAGCCCAAGACTCACTATCCTATCGGTGATCTGAAACCGGAACGTACCGATTCATGGGAAGTCGGTTTGGACATGAAACTTTTCAAGGACTTTAATCTCGGCCTGTCATGGTACCTGGCCAATACATTCAACCAAACGTTCGATCCTCAAATTTCCGTATCATCCGGTTACACTACCATTTATCTTCAGACAGGTTATGTACGTAACACAGGACTGGAACTTTCATTGGGTTACGGACATACCTGGAATAACAACTTCCGTTGGGACAGTAACTTCACCCTTAGCCATAACAAAAATAAAATTAAAGAACTAGTAAGAGATTACGTACATCCCGAGACAGGTGAACTTATAAACAAAGACCGACTGGATGTAGGCGGACTTGGAAAGGCACGCTTTATTCTGAAGGAAGGCGGCACATTGGGCGACCTCTATACTCAGTCCGATCTGAAACGTGATGATAATGGTATGGTGGATATCGACCCCACCGGCATAGTAGCTATAGAAAATAATCTGCCGGACATCAAGTTGGGTAGTGTATTTCCAAAAGCCAATTTGGCATGGAGCAATCACTTCTCATGGAAAGGTATAAGCTTAAGCGCTCTCTTTACGGCACGTATCGGTGGCATTGTCTACTCTGCCACAGAAGCAGCCATGGACCAGTACGGTGTATCTGAACGTTCGGCTTTGGCACGCGATAATGGCGGTGTACTGGTAAATAACCGCACACTTGTCGATGCGCAAAACTATTATACAACGATTGGCAGTGAAAGCGGACTGCCTCAATACTACACCTACAACGCCACCAACGTGCGTCTGCAAGAAGCAAGTATCGGATACCTTATCCCGCGCAAGTGGCTGGGAAATGTGTGTGATATCCAAGTATCTGTAATAGGTCGCAATTTATGGATGATTTACAATAAAGCTCCTTTCGATCCCGAATCAGTAGCCACAACGGACAACTATTATCAGGGAATCGACTACTTCATGTTGCCAAGTACCCGTAACATTGGTTTCAATGTAAAAATTAACTTTTAACGAACTAAATCAACTATTATGAAACAAGTGACATCTATCCTGAAGATGTTCTTCTTTGCTCTACTACTTATTGGCGGAACGGCCTGTACAAGTAACTTTGCCGACATCAACCGCAAAGATTACGAAGTGGACAAGAATGAACTGGGACGTGAAAACTATAATTTAGGGGCTACGCTAAGAGGTCTACAGGGCCTTGTTGTTCCCGTCAAAGAGCATCTTTATCAATTTATTGAAGCGCTGGCTGCCGGTCCGTATGCCGGATACTTCGGAGCCACCAACCCGTGGACAACCAAATTTGAAACATATAATCCGTCTGTGGATTGGCAGGACAAAACATTTTCCGACGTTTTCACCGAAACTTATCCGCTCTACCGTGACCTGCGCGACCAAAGCGATGATCCTGTCGCATTGGCATTATCCAAATTACTGCGCGTAGCTATTATGCACCGTATGACAGATATGTATGGACCTATCCCCTATAGCAAGATAGTAGACGAACAAGGCGGAATATCACTCTCTGTGCCATATGACTCCCAAGCAGACGTTTATAAACAAATGTTGAAAGAACTGGACGAAGTGGATGTTGTATTGAAAGAGAATCTAAACCTGGGGACTGAAGCTTTCCGTAAATTCGATGATGTTTATTACGGTGATATGAATAAATGGCACAAATATACCAACTCCCTGAAACTGCGCATGGCTATCCGCATGTCTTACGTTGATCCTGCCACTGCCCAACAAGTTGCCGAAGCTGCTGTATCCGCAGGTGTCATTACCTCGAACGCAGATAACGCCTGGCTGACAGTAGAAGAGAATCGTGCTTCTATGATTTTCAATGGTTGGAATGACCACCGTGTGGGTGCCGATATTATTTCTTATATGAATGGTTACAACGACCCTCGCCGGCCAAAGATGTTCACCACCGTAAAATTGGACGAAAAGGTAGGCGGCCAAAATGTAAAAGTTGACGGTTATGCAGGTATCCGCATCGGTATCGATGTAGCCAATAAGGACGAAGTGAAAGACCGTTATAGCAAACCCGTCATCGCTACCGAAAGTCCCTATTTATGGATGAACGCCGCCGAAATCACTTTCCTGCGCGCAGAAGGTGCCTTACGGGGATGGAATATGGGTGGAGATGCCAAGTCTTTGTACGAACAGGCCATTACACTTTCCTTCGACCAATACGGACTAACCGGCGCCGATACTTATGTTGCCGACTCTCAAAACAAACCGCAAGCGTATACCGATCCTATGCGTACTTATTCTGTCGCAGCTCCAGCCAGCACCATTACTATTGCCTGGCAAGATGGCGACGATAAGTTTGAAGCCAATTTGGAACGTATAATCACTCAAAAGTGGATTGCAATGTTCCCCTGCACAGTAGAAGCATGGAGCGAATACCGCCGTACGGGTTACCCCAAACTGCTACCGGTAGTTGTAAATAACAGTGGCGGTGTCATCAACGACAAAGTTATTAAGATTCGCCGTTTGTGGTATCCACCGCGTGAGTATTCCAACAACCAGTATATCACAGAAGCTGTAAAGATGTTGGGTGGAGACGATAACGGAGCTACTCCCTTATGGTGGGATAAAAAAACGCGTACTCCGTAACCGTCCACATTCAGAAGGACAATTGCCCGACTATAATAATGAAGAAAGAACTAAAAATATATACATCAAACGATATGAAAATAAAAATATCAATCACCAGGTTATACACCGGATTGTTCCTGTTGCTGGCTCTCCTGTCAATTGCCTCATGTAGCGACTGGAAAGATATAGAATCCGTAGATATTGCCCCTCAAAACGCCAAAGATCAGAATCCCGAACTTTGGGCGCGTTATATGGAATCGCTGCGTGTCTACAAGCAAGAACGTCCGCATTACATCACATACAGCAGTTTCGATAATGGTGCCGAAGAGTCTAAGAATGAAGGTGCGTATCTTCGTTCATTGCCTGATTCACTGGATATAGTCACGTTAGCTAATTCAGAAAACATCAGCACTTATGACCGCGAAGACATCCCCTTATTACAGGAGAAAAGTACAAAAGTACTTTACCGTATAGACTACGCTTCACAAGCGGCTATTCTTTCCGATGCAGCTAAACTGGGGGCTTTTCTCGACAAAGCTATCGCTACAGCGACCGAACTGAATCTGAATGGTTTTGCCTTTACGGGCATGCCACTCTATAGTGGTACGGAAGCGGAACTGGCCGCACGCAAAGAAGCTGCAAAGTTGATTGTTTCCAGACTCTCTGCAGCAGCTAGTGGTGACAAATTACTGGTATTGGATGGCGACCCCGCATTTGTGGAAACTTCCGATATCGAAAAACTAGACTATATAGTACTGAACACTGTTGATATAACTAATGTCACCACCTTGAAACTACTGGTCACAGGACTGCTTGACAACCAATCATTACCTAAAGAGAAGCTGCTATTGGCTGCAAAAATCAATAACCAAATAATCGACGAAACCAATGTGAAACAAGATGCCGTAACCGTTATGACTGAACGCGTAGTTTCACTAGGCCCTCTTGGAGGACTAGCCATTTTTGCCACAGGTGACGATTATTATCAAACAAAAATGCATTATGCAATCACCAGGACAGCTATACAATTGATGAATCCGTCAAACTAAAAAATATACTGTTATGAAAAAATATACAATCAAACATCTCCTGTTCTTGTTGCTACTAATAGTAATGGCAGGATGTACCGAAGATCCTATTTCAATGGCAGCAGGCAAGTTGCCCGATGAAGTGGCGATGAGTAAGATAGGGGGAATATTGTACAGTGAAAAATCATTGACCAATAAACTGGCTATTAACCTATCAGAAGATGATGTATCCGCCACCGATGCTATTTATTATACACTGACCCAGCCAACTGCAAGCGCAGTCACAGTAACCGCGATAGCCGATGAAAAGCTCGTGGACACTTATAATGAAACGAATCTGACCAGTCTGAAAGCATTACCTGCAGCCAATGTACAATTCGAAAAGGGAGGTACACTTACTGTTGCTGCCGGAAAACAAGTATCAGAAAAAATAAAGGTTACCATTTCGAAACAAGGATTGGAAGCCGGAACAACATATCTACTTCCACTCACCATAGCGCAAGCACCGACAGATGTACAGGCTCAAGACGAAAAACAGGTGCTCTATTATGGAGTAAGTATCAGAGAGAAAATTACAACATGTTATCCATACGATCCAAATTCACAAGTAGAAATACCACCGATGCTACCGAATTTGTTTACTGTATTTTACGTAAACACCGAAAATTATCAACCGTTGATAGCCGGCGCATATGCCGTTTCAAGAACAGATATGATAGACTGGAATGAGGAACTGTTTTCTATTGGCAATATTGTAAACTTAAAAACAGTGACAGTAGATTATGATTCTGCCACCAAACGTGCTATACTCAACCTTAGTAGTGATATACGGTACGTACTGGAACATACTGACAAATATATCCGCCCTCTCCAAGACCACGGACACAAAATTTGCATCTGTATTGAAGGTGGTGGTAAGGGACTCGGTTTCTGCAATATGAATGATGCGCAGATAATCGACCTTACCAATCAAGTAAAAAATGTAATAGAACTCTATAATTTAGACGGAGTGAATCTTTGGGATGAAAATAGTGGATATGACAAAGAGGGTATACCCACAACAAATACCACATCATATCCCAAACTAATCAAAGCTCTGCATGAGGCATTACCTGATAAGTTACTAACCTTGGTAGACAAAGGTGAACCTACTGAATCATTTTATGATGCTAGTTTGTGTGGTGGTATTGAAGTTGGCAAATTCATAGATTATGCTTGGCATGGATACATAAACGAAAACGAAATTATTCAGATTATTGAACCATGGGAATCCGATCATCCTTACAGTGATTATATCCGTAAGCCGATTGCAGGATTGGCGCCCGAGCGTTATGGAAATATGAATATACCCCGCTATAAAATGATGGGTGGCACACTAGGCTTTACAGATCAAGTTCAACAAAGAATTATGGAATGGGGACAATCCGGGCGCAAGAAAAACAATATATTTATTTACGGTGATAATCTTACTGCCAATGAACAATCCCAATATGAAGGTACTGTCAACTTTGTATTAAGCACAATTGACTCCTTTATGCCTGACGGAGGATTTACTACATATTGGTACCAAAATTCATTTTTAGACTATCGCCTTAATCAAACGTATAAAGTGTATGCCAAAGATTGGTAAAAGCAAAAAAGAAATATGTCAAAAGAATTAATATAGATAAATGGAGAACAAGAAGTATGTATTTAGGCTTAATCACAAAAAGTCATAAGAAAGGAGGTAAAATAATACGTCTCGAAATTCTATTAACATTTTCTAGATTAATGCTATTTGACTATCTCATGTATTTAATATCAACCATCTAAAACTTAAAAAAGATGAAAACATTAAATCGTATTTTCTTAGTAATTGCAGCTATAGTTGCAAGTTTCGCTGTTGCAAGTTGCAACAATGACGAGAACGTAATTGAGGCACAAGATGCTTCTCAATCCGCTACTACACGTGCTGTAGGCACAAAGACACCTAAATTCACTGCTTATATCGAAACAAATGATATAAATCCATTGAATGCAGGTGAGTATTATTTCACTGGAACTAACCCACAGGAACAGGTGATTGACCATGTGATTCTTTTCGCTTCCAATATCCGGGGAACAGCATCATCAGTACAACTGTATCATAATCCTAACCAAACCCATATTCTGAACAATATTAACACCTTAGTGAAACCATTGCAAGACAAAGGTATCAAAGTATTGCTCGGCTTGCTCGGTGACCATACGGGAGTTGGCTTTGCTAATCTGACCAATGAAGATGTTGCTGCAGGAGATACATTGCTTAATGACTTCGCATATCAGATAGCAGATTGTGTCAATACTTATGGTTTAGATGGTGTAGATTTCGATGACGAATACGCCGAATATGGAAAAATAAGTGGTACTCCTACTCCAAGTACGACAAACTTTGGCTTGCTTATTCAAAAAGTACGCGAACTATTGCCTAATAAACTAATTACAGTATTCCATTTTGGTGGCTATACTTACTTCGACCAAACTACCATGAATGCCATCAGTTACATGTGGCCGAATTTTGGATGTAGTGCTAATCCACCGTCAGGACTGCCAAAAAGCAAATGGGCCAAACTATCATTACACTACACCAATAGTACTCCAAGCCAATCTGTAATTGAAGGCTGCGCCAGTAATTATAGTGGCTATGGTGCTGTAATGTCATTCAATCTGCGCGATTACGATTGCAAAACTAAAATGAACTATTTTGCAGAGAAAGTATGGGGCACAGGAAAAACAGTAAGTTATACCGGAACTTCATACCCGAAGAACTATTAACGAAGTGTAATACTATCTGACACAATACCTCTGTAATAGTAAGCTAAAAGTAAGTATTGCGTCAGATAAAGAAAAAGAGCTGGGAGCGTTGTATGAGAAACAATACTCTTATAGAAACACTCCCAGTCTTTTCTCCATTTTGTTCAGTAATTAAAAAGTATTTTGTACAAAAACAAAAAGTGTAAGATCATTTTTTTTGATAAAAAGCATAAACTTAGATAATAAATATACCGGCCAATGACCCAAACTATAAAATCTAAAGTCTCATAAAAGTCCAAGGACTATAAAAAAAAGAATCAATAAAGAACGAAATTAATATCACCATATATAAAGAATTAATCTAATTACTAAAAAACAAGAATCGCATGAAAACAAAAAGAATCTTTCGGAGCGCTTTGTCGACTGCCTCTTTTGCAGGCATCACCTTAGCCACGTTGCTATCGGCAGTGAGTTGCGACAACAAAGACTACAACAATGCCTCTCCTTTCGACAATGTTGTCTACATTGACGCTGCCGAATTGCAAGATGTTAGCAACTTTACTTTCAACCGGACAATTGCGGACGGAAAGAAAGAAATCTCGGCTGTACTCGCATTTCCTACAGATGCAGATATCAATGTTAATTTCAAAGCAGAGCCGTCACTCGCTGACATTTACAACGCCCGCCTCGGAACCAAGTTTACAGTACTTGACTCCAGGCATTACAAATTTTCGGCAGAACAAGTCGTTATCCCAAAGGGTGAAATCACCTCGAAACCTATCACCATTGATTTCTCATCTCTCACCGACCTGGAAATTGACGCAGGCTATTTGTTACCTGTCACCATCGACCAAGCTTCAAATGGAATGAGTATTCTAGGAGGCTCCAGAACAATCTGTTACGTGATACGCCGTTCCAGTGCCATAACTACCGCTGCCAGCTTAAAAGATAACTACTTCGAAGTGCCCGGTTTTGATTTCGGAAGTCCTACTGCTTCAGTTGTGAACAATATGGCACAATTGACATTTGAAGCCATTATCCGTGTGAACAAGTTTGAAAGAGATATTTCCACTGTCATGGGTATAGAACAATACTGTTTGTTCCGCATCGGAGATGCCGGTTTCCCACGTCAACAATTACAATTCTCAAGTCCCGGTGATGTAAAATTCCCCAATCCAAGTAACAACAAACTGCTGCAGGCAAATGAGTGGTATCATGTAGCTGTGACCTACGATACAGAACATAAAACTGCTATTATGTATGTAGATGGCAAGGAACAGAGTCGCATCGAAGATTATGGTAACGGTACACCGATCAATCTGGGTAAACAAGAACGTGAGAAACAGGCCTACATGTTCAAGATAGGTCACTCTTATGATGAACCTGATGTATTTCTCCGCCAACTTGATGGTGAAATTTGCGAGGCACGTATTTGGAACGTAGCCCGTACACAAGAAGAAATCTATCAGAATATGTACAGTGTAGAGCCTACCACACCCGGTCTGTGTGCTTATTGGAAATTTAATGAAGGAGAAGGCGATAAAGCGATAGATCAGACAGGCAATGGTAATGATGCAATAGCCCATTCTAAAGTTATGTGGCCGGACGGTATCGAAGTAACACAGAAAAACAAAGAATAAACAATTCTGAGAAATTCGTGTACCATTCTCTAATAAAATAATATACGGACTTTATTTAATTGGTCATCCTCCGGAAGCTACTTACTCTTCCAACGCTCATATAATTAACTGGTGGGAAAGTAATGGGCTAAAAAAAGAGAAGTAGCAACCGAGGATTATCAGATGAATGCTGTGACATTTTTGTATCTAATCTAATTATTATAAGGGGAGAAACAAAAATGTCACAGCACTACTAATCAATACTTTAGCCCTCAAAAAGCATACTTTTTTCTATAAGTTTACAAAAAACATCTATATACTTTTCACCTTTTTTCCAACCTAAACTGCACTTTTTCTTCGCATCCCCTATCCAATCATAAAGAGACTATGAAGTTACAGTTGAGCAACCGGGCAGACAGACTCGTGCTACAACCCGGTTACTGTTGTGCATCCCAATAGATATACAACTGTAACAGGATAAAACATAAACACTAGACCATTAATAGATAACCAAAACTCTTTAATTCATACAGTAGAATACTTCAAATGAACCTGATAAATATAGGAAAACATGCACAGCATTATACCTATTTATCAAGTATACTTTTTAGAACGACCTCACTAAAATCTACTTTATCGGCACTCACCGCCAATTTGCAAACAAAGGGTTCAATAGTAGCTTCGGTCCTACTGCCTTCTATTTTAACACTATTTTAATTACAGGTATACCATTCATTACGATTACCCATATTTTTCATAGAACAATAAATATAACATTGTATTAAAAATATACAAGTTTTTCATCCCTTTTATCGCAAATATAACACCAAAAGTGATAAGTATTCATTTTTAATCAAATATTATATCAATTTTTTATAACTAAGATGTATATTTACCTCCTTAAAGCAAGCAATATTTTATTGTGAAAAAATGCGTATATATTATCCTATTACCTACAAATGAGAAAATCTAAATTGGTACTTAATGGAAAATATTCCAAAAGTACCCAACACAAGACAAGACCACCTCCTATCCTGCCATATTTTGAATAAACTATTTAACATATATAATCAATAAAAAACAATCAAATAATTATTGTTACTTGGAGGAAAATCAGCATTCCTTTAGAAAGAGTTCAAACATTAGAATTAAAACTCTACATATATACTACACATTCCCATTATCAACCTTCAAAGAACAACTAATTTTGAGATCATGTTATTTGAACTTATTGATATACAATCATAAGACTATAATACTGTGCATTTTTCATTTTAAACTCAGACAGGAGGAATAGACCGATTTCACCAAGTGACGTTACTATAAAACAAATAAATATGAAATATTTAATTATAACGTCATTATCCGCTTCCATATTCACAGTTATAACTACTCAAAATGAATTATTCTCAATTTTATTTTCGGTAGCAGGAGTGTTTTTATTGTATTGGTTCGTATTCCACACGTCTACCATGAAGAAAGAAATCGCTTTCTTAAAAGAAGAAAATCAATACTTTATAGATTCTTTCCAGAATATCCGTACTCCGGTCACGTCACTTCATACTCCGCTGAAGTCAGCCTGCAACAATGATTGTCCTGACAGTATCAAAAAGGATCTGTCATTGGCCATCCGCAACATAGATTGCCTCAACGAACATTTAGCCAGGCTAATGGATATGAAGCAACTATTCATCTATTCCAAAAAAATGAATTTTGCAGAATATGAACTAGGAAATTTCCTTAATAGCAGAATTTCTTGTCTACAAGATCATGCGACAAGTAAACAAGTAAAATTAGAAATCCGGACGGAGTTTAAATATGCCAGCGTATGGATAGATAAAAGTAAAATTTCTCCCGTTATTGAGAAGTTTATCAAGAATATAATAGATCATTCTGAGTCCTCAAAAAACATTACTTTAAATGCATCTTTATGCAACAAATATTGGGAAATCAGCACTACTCATACCGAAAGCAGCAATCTGATGAAGTGTTACAAATGTTCTACAAAGCATCTTCTTAAACAGAAAACGGAATCCAGATATCATTTCGCCAAAAGCACTCTATGCAAAAGGCTGATTGAGCTATGTAACGGAGAAATACTGGTTAACCATTCATGCCAGACTATCGCATTACGCTTTCCTGTGAAATGTTTATGTGAGAACGCATCCGGACACACTTTTGTTCACATCGAAAAGAATGTGGAAGAAGAAAAGATCGATGCTTTATTCCACAAAGGTACGCAGAAAAGAAGTTCGTCCCGACCGATCGTAGTTTTGGCGGATAGTAATGACGATTTCAGGTTCTATCTGGAAACATGTCTGTCGGAGAAATATATAATAAGAAGCTTTAATAATGGACAGGATGCATTGGCGTGTATAAAAAAAGAACATCCGGACCTGCTGATATGTGATACAGTGCTGCATGGAATGGGTGGTGATGAACTTTCTTCAAGATTGAAGACTTCTAAAAAGACATCGATCATACCGGTTATTCTTTACGGATCGCATATCGATGTAGATCAACGCAACAAAAGGGAAGCTTCATTAGCAGATACATTTATGCACATCCCCTTTCACGTGGAAGATTTAAAGATAGAGATTTCCGTTCTTATCAGAAACAGCCGCCTTTTGAGAAAAGCATTCCTCCACAAAGTGTTCGGAGAACAATTCTTGAAGGTACAGTCTGCCGAGACCGGCATGGAGACTCTTGAAGATGTCAGGAAGTCACTGATTGATGAAGCAAAAGATTATGTTCTGGAGCGCATAGAGAAGGAAGATCTGACAATAGATGAAATAGCTTCACACCTGGGAATGAGCAGAACCAAATTCTATAACAAATGGAAGTCACTGACCGGTGAAGCTCCCAACGTCTTCATCGAAGCCATTCGCATGGAGAAAGCACACGAGTTATTGGAAAGCGGAAATTATCCGGTCAGCATAATACCGGAAATGATTGGGCTGAAAGATCTGAAAAACTTCCGCAACAGGTATAAAGAATACTTCGGAATTACTCCAAGAGAGTCAATCAGAAAAAAATATTCTGAATAAAACAGACATTTAAAAACAGGTCTGAAGGTACTCCGGCACGATTTAGACGGAGAAATCGGCGGGAGTACCTTTTTCTTTTTTATTTTCATGATGCAGTATTCCGTGATTTCCGGTATTTACTCTATGTACGTACACCTTAATTTTGAGAATTAATAATCTAATTTTTTTAACAGTATGAAAACTTTAACTGAAATGAAAAAAGTATGTTGTCTTAGTCGTTTTGTTTTATTGGTAATGGCGTTGGGGCTGGCAAGCACCTTTAGTTCCTGTAGTAGTGATGATGACGAAAATATTCCGGTATATTCCATCAAAGATGTAGAAGGAACCTACTCCGGTAAAATGCAGACAACATCTGTTGCTCCCCTGGAAAGTACAGAGAATGAAACGGAGGAAGGAGTCACCGTAAATGCCGAATTGAAAGATAACCATATTTTAATCAGCAAATTTCCGGTAGATGATCTGATCAAAAGCATTATCACAGATCCGGACGCTGCCGAAGCCATCATTAAAGCTGTGGGAGATATAGAATACAAAATCCCTTATCAGGCAGCTTTCAACGACAACAAAGATAACATCTTGCTTCAACTTTCACCTGAACCTTTAGTATTGGAAATCGCAATGGACCAGCCGTTAGTAAAAGCAGAAGGAGAAGAAGAGACTCCCAAACTCACCGTGAAAGTAACAATCAAAGCAGACGAGAAAGGCAAATACGCTTACGAAGGGCAGAAACTAACGTTTGCTATTCAGGCAACGGAAGTTACGGTAAACGAAGAAGTATTTGATACATTTCCGGCTACCACATTTTCTTTTGATATGACTAAGAAATAGGGTGACTGTTTCATTATTTATAGAATAAAAGACAAAAGAGAGTGTGGCTGCATAAAGAAACCACACTCTTTTTTTTATATTTGCATAAATAATAAATCTACTCTAATGACAACAACAGAAAACGTCCGAAACGAGCTGAAAACGATGGAAGACCCTACATACAGGGAATTTCATTCTTCTTTAATTCCCGGTGCCGATAATATTCTCGGCGTACGTATCCCGCAACTCAGAGTAATGGCTAAAGAAATAGCCAAGAAAGAAGACTGGCGCACGTTCGTCGAGGCAACCGATACACTGTATTACGAAGAGACAATGCTACAGGGAATGGTGATCGGACGTGCCAAGATGGAACCGGAAGAACGAATCAAATACATTCGCCTCTTCGTCCCGCGAATCAATAACTGGGCTGTATGCGACATTTTCTCCGGCGAACTGAAGACAGCGGCACGGAAAGGAAAAGAAACGATATGGCAGTTTGTCCAGCCTTATCTGAAATCAAAAGAAGAGTATCCGCTCCGGTTCGGAATCGTGATGCTGTTTCATTATGTAGATGAGGAGCATATCGATTCATTGCTGGCATATGCCGACCGATTTACACACGGGGCCTACTATGCACGTATGGCAATGGCATGGATGATTTCCATCTGCTTCATTAAATTTCCGGATAAAACAATGAAGTATCTCCAACAGAGCAGGCTGGATAACTGGACCTACAATAAATCATTGCAGAAAATCATTGAATCTCTGCGTGTAGACAAAGAGACGAAAGACATCATCCGTTCCATGAAAAGAGCAGGATAAAAAAACGGTGGATGACAAACGATGCCCGGTTCCAACCGTATCATCCGTTTATCATCCACCGCTTACTACCAGGTGTTTTAGCTTACCGCTTCACATTCTTTTTTCTCTTTCTTCTGCTTCTGCGGTTCTGTTGTTTCCGACGATTGTAACGCTGCCATCTCTTATAAATCATCCACCCGCTCATCAAGGCTACCACTACAAAAATCAGAATAGTAATACCTACCCCCAGATTGTCGCCTTTTATGCGCGACCAGATATCCAGCACTTCTTTGGTTTTATCTCCGAAGTCACGAATCATAGCGCAACGTTCCACTACTTTACGGTCGGGATATTGAATCTTGTCAATCTGTATGCTGTCGGCATCCGGACCAAAGAAATAACTCAAATCGGCGTAATAATCCAAAGTCGTATCTACTTTCTCCTCCAGAATCTCCGGAGTAGCGATAGAACTCACATATCCGCAGAAGTCCATATTCCGTAACGCAATGTCCGGACGGCACATAAAGTTGATAAAGTAGCTGGCAGCCACCGGATTCTTCGCATATTTAGGAATCACCCAGCCATCATACCAGATATTACTTCCTTCTTTCGGAACTACATAATCAAGATCTACTCCCACTGCATTCGCCTCTTCAATTGCCCAGATCGCATCACCGCTCCAAGTCATGTTCAGCCATGCTTTATTCTTCGTCATCATCTCTTTGCCGAAGTCCGCTTCCCATCCGGCAATATTCGGCTTCATCGCTTTCAGATACTTCTCGGCCACCTCCATAGCACGCGGCGAATAGTCGTTCATCAGGTCCTCCACCGTCATGGTTCCCTCTTCCAGCTCTTTGGCATGGGCATAGATAACGGCTGTTCCGTAGGCATCCCGGTAACTGTCTTTCATCAGAATCTTGCCTGCATATTTCTTGTCCCAGAGGCATTCCCAAGAGGAAGCATCGGAATCGGGAACAAACGCCCGATTATACAGGATTCCCGCCGTTCCCCACATATAGCAGACCGCATAGCGGCTCGCTTCTTCACCCGGCTGACTCAGCTTATTAATCTGTTCACGGATAAACGGCGCCACATTGTTCATGTAGTTGGGAGAATGGGCAAAAGTGGTGTCAATGGGCAGCAGCAGATGCTTTTTCAGCATTCGCTCAATGATATATTCCGACGGACAAACCACATCAAAATCCTCATGTCCCTTTTCGATCTTCGTCAACATGATCTCGTTGATATCAAATGTCTGATAAACGATGCGGATATTTTCGCCTGTCTGTTCTTTATAGTATGCCTGAAAGTCTTCGAGTACCCCCTCGCCTATATAATCTGCCCAGTTATAGATTTTAAGGACTTTCTCGCGTGGCTCACCGGAATTGTAACAACTGCTCAGAGAACCGGACAGGACCAGTAAAAACAGGATAACAGAAACTATTCTTTTCATTTTATTTACGTAGCAGCACATGTTCATTAATCTTTCTTCTTCGTTTTTCCGGCACGGTAATTAATCACTATGAGCAATGCCAGCACCACCACAAAAATAATAGCGGACAGCGGACGGAGCTCCGGAGTCAGACCTCCTTTGCGGGCATCGGCATAAATATAGGTGGAAAGTGTTTCCAGCCCTTGATTGCCGATCGTAAATACAGTGACGGCAAAATCATCGATTGACAGCGTCAGAGCAAGCATAAAACCGCTGATCATTCCCGGACGAATCTCCGGAATGATCACTTTCCGCAATGCTTGCATAGGAGTGGCTCCCAAGTCGAGGGCAGCTTCATAAATGTTCGGATTCATCTGTTTCAGACGTGGCAGCACGCTTAATACGACGTAGGGAGTACAAAAGGTGATGTGCGCCAGTACTACCGTCGTATATCCTTGCGTGATTCCCAAAGATACGAATAAAAGGAAAAGCGATATACCGGTTATAATATCACCGTTCAGAATAGGAATACTGTTCACAAAGCCAATCGCCTTGCGCGAACGTGCCTTTAAATTAAAGATGCCGATAGCGGCAATGCTACCCAGCAAGGTAGATACAGTGGCAGCCAGCAACGCGATGGTAATGGTATTGATCAGGGCGTTCATCAGAGAGTGATGGGCACCTGTATTAAAAAGCGAAGAATAAAGTCTGGTGGAAAATCCGGTCCAGTTGCCTAATACTTTGGCTTCGGTAAAGGAATAGATCACAATAATCACAATAGGGGAATACAGCAACAACAGCAATATCCACAAGTAAGTCTGCGCGAATATCTTCTTTACCATAAGCCTCCTCCTTCGTTAGTATTGTCCTTATCATCGGTGCTGAACAGCGAAGTAGCAGCTATCAGCAACAACATGATCAGCGAAAGCGCCGCTCCATAGTTCCACATACTGTTATTGATATTTTCCTGAATGGTAGTACCAAACAACTTGATGTTGTTCATCGTCAACAGCTCGGCAATGGCGAATGTCGAAATGGTCGGCATAAACACCATCATGATACCGCTCATCACTCCCGGCATGGAAAGCGGAAGAACTGCCTTAAAAAAGACTTGTACCGGATTGGCTCCCAAATCCTGTGCCGCCTCAATATAGCTATGATCCATCTTCTGCAAGGTATTATAAATGGGATAGATCATAAAAGGAATAAAGTTGTAGACCATACCGAATATCAACGCCCCTTCTCCCAGCGGAACGCTGAAGAAATCGAACAAGGCGACAGTGGCAAGGGTACGCACCAGTATATTCACCCACATAGGCAGAATAAACAGTACAACCATCGTTTTGGAACGGTTCAACTTGCTGTTGCTTAATATCCAGGCTGCGGGATATCCCAGCAGGATACAGATAAGAGTAGTAATAATGGCAATACCTATGGAATAGACGAAGGTATTGATGGCTTCGGGGTGTTCGAAGAACTTTTGAAAATTGGCGAGTGTCAGATGGCCGTTATCATCGGTAAACGCATACACGACAATCAGAAGCAACGGTATGACCACAAAGATCGCCGAGAAAATAATGTAAGGAAGAGTCCAGCTCTTACGTGATGACAAAAATACTATAAACTTCTTATTCACTTCCTTTCCTGTTAATCGGTTATTTTAATTACACGAATCGCATCCGGAGGGATAGTAATACCCACACGGTCTCCGTCATCCCAGACATCATTCGTGTCTACAAACACATTCTCGTCCCAGTCAGACCATACGGTCAGATGGTAGTGGTCTCCTTTATAAAGGATGAACTTCACTTCTCCCGTCAACGTACCGTCTTCTTCGTTATCCTGAAGGATCACTTTATCAAAGTCCACTTCTACCTTGACATCTGCTCCGGATTCCGGACCTTCCACAGAAGCACATTCGAACGTACAGCCCAGAAACTCTACATGAGTAGCATCCTGCAACTTACCTTCAAACGTATTGCATACACGTTCTTTCTTCATGATATGAATATCGAACGGTTTCACCAGCAGACCGACCTCTGCACCGACTTCGAAATGATGATAATCCTGAACCAGAAATTCATATCCACCGCAAAGCACGGTCATTTCGTAGTGCACTCCTTTGAAGATCGAAGTCTGTACCACACCGGTCAGCTGTGCCATATCCGAAACCGGAAAGATATAAAGGTCTTCCGGTCGGATCACTACGTCCACCGGAGTATTTTCGCCAAAGCCTTCGTCCACACATTCAAATTCCGTACCGCAGAAGCGTACCAGTTTATCATGAATCATCGTTCCGTTGAGAATATTACTCTCTCCGATAAAATCAGCCACAAATGAATTGATCGGCTCATTGTAGATATCAATCGGCGTACCGATCTGCTGAATCTTTCCTTCACTCATCACAACGATTGTATCACTCAACGTCAGTGCCTCCTCCTGATCATGAGTCACGTACACGAAGGTAATGCCCAGAGATTTATGCATTTCTTTCAATTCCATCTGCATATCCTTACGCATTTTCAGGTCGAGCGCAGCCAATGGTTCATCAAGCAGTAACACTTCCGGCTCATTGACAATCGCCCGGGCAATAGCTACACGCTGCTGCTGGCCACCGGAAAGAGAATCGACATCCCGATACTCGTAATCTGTCATACCAACCATCTTCAAAGCGGCTTTCACCTTCTTGCCGATCGTCTGTTTCGGCGTCTTTTTCAGCTTCAGCCCAAAAGCAATATTGTCGTATACATTCAAATGCGGGAACAGAGCATATTTCTGGAATACCGTGTTCACCGGACGTTTGTGGGGAGGAGTCTGTGTGATTTCCTTACCCGAAATTCGGATTTCGCCTTCCGAAGCTGTCTGAAAACCGGCAATGAGACGCAACAATGTCGTTTTTCCGCAACCGGAAGGACCGAGAATCGTTACAAACTCGCCCTTTTTCACGTTCAGAGTTACATCATCCAATGCTGTCTTGTCGCCAAAAAACTTCGAGACATGGCTAACCTCAATGATGGATTTGTCTTCTTGCATATTCATACTAAAGTTTGGGCTGCAAAGGTACACATTTCTGCGATTTCCACCTACGTGTTAATCTAATATAACAGTGTTTTTCGATGGCAGACAGAAAAAAAATCTATCTTTGCATAAATATTTATTCACTAATTTTACAAAAGCATGAAAAAGTTAACTTATTTAGTTATTGCGGCGGCAGCGTTGGGCATGGTAGCTTGTACCGGAAACAAAGCCGGATACGTTATCACAGGTACAGTAGAAGGCGCTACCGACGGCGACACTGTTTACCTTCAGGAAGCAACAGGCAGAAATCTTACTAAACTAGATACCGCAGTCATCTCTAAAGGTACTTTTACCTTTGAAGGCACGCAGGATTCTGTAGTAAACCGTTATGTCACTTGCGAAGTAAACGGAGAACCGCTTATGATTGATTTCTTCCTCGAAAACGGTAAAATAAACATTGCTCTGACAAAGGATAATGATTCTGCAACCGGTACTTCAAACAATGACGCTTACCAGGCTATCAGAACTCAAATCAATGATATCAGCAAAAAGATGAACGCCATCTACGAAGCGATGGGCGACTCTTCTTTAAGTGACGAGCAGAAAGAAGCCAAACAAAAAGAAGGTGCACAGCTGGAAGAAGAATACGATAAAGTAATCAAAGAAGGAGTACAGAAAAACATCACCAATCCGGTAGGTGTGTTCTTGTTCAAACAGACTTTCTACAATAACTCTACTGAAGAGAATGCTGCTTTGTTGGAACAAATCCCGGCAAATTTCCAGAATGATGAAACAATCGTAAAAGTAAAAGAGCAGACTGAGAAACAGAAAAAGACTGCTGTAGGTACTAAATTCGTAGATTTTGAAATGCAGACTCCGGAAGGCAAAACTGTGAAACTGTCTGATTACGCAGGCAAAGGCAAAGTGGTACTGGTTGACTTCTGGGCTAGCTGGTGTGGTCCTTGCCGTCGTGAAATGCCTAATCTTGTAGAAGCTTACGCTCAATACAAAGGCAAAAACTTCGAAATCGTTGGCGTATCGCTCGACCAGGACGGTGCCGCATGGAAAGAATCGATCAAAAAACTGAATATGACTTGGCCGCAAATGTCCGACCTGAAATTCTGGCAAAGCGAAGGTGCACAGCTTTATGCAGTAAACAGCATTCCGCACACTGTGCTGATTGACGGTGACGGCACTATCATTGCCCGTGGTCTTCACGGAGAAGGTCTGCAAGCTAAGTTAGCGGAAGTAATCAAATAAATGAAGCTGATAAGAGACTTCACCTGATGAAGTAACAATTGTGCCATACCGCTGTCACACTTGTGCCACCGTGTTGGCACAGTTATGCCAATAGGATGGCACAACATCCGACAAGGTATCTTATTCCTGTTAACGCAGTAGGTTAATCTGATTCAAGTACAGGCACTCTTGCCGAAGATACTGATCTTATCCACGCCGTTACATTGAGATATAAAAAGATAGCCCCTGCAATTTCGATCGCTCGAATTGCAGGGGCTTCTTTTATATAGGGACGTCAAGCAGGGAAGCATCACTTCCCTACTCCGTCAAGCTATCAGATAAACCAACGCACGTAACAGAAGTCCTGACGGTGCGGAAGTTCCGGATTCTTCGGGAACATACGGTAAGACACCTTGAAGCTACCGGCATTTGACAGGCTGTGTTTAACCTGGAATGTGTACAGGTTGCCTTCTTTCTTGATCACACTAAACGGTTCTACAGAGTAAACGTGCTGTTTGCCATCCGCAGTGGTATAAGTAGTAACCAATTCAAGTCCTACAGCATCATTCAAGCCTTTTTCGTCGATCACGTAAGTAATAGTATATTCTTTTCCGCTTTCGATATCACCAGCTTTCAATTCTTCTACCTTGTCGCAAGATACGATTTCGATAGAATCCCATTTAGAGACTACTTCTTCTTTCCATGCGGCAATTTCTTTTGCCTTTGCATTGTCATCGGCAGACAACATCTGGAAGCGTTTTGACAACTTGTTGTAGAATTTATTATAGTAGTCATCCAACTGACGTTTCATTGTATAGTGAGGAGCAATCTGAGCGATAGAATTCTTCACTACCTTGATCCATCCTTCCGAGTAGCCCTTCTTGTTACGAGCATAGTACAACGGCAGGATTTCTGTTTCAAGAATACTGTAGATAGTAGCAGCATCCAACTGATCCTGATGTTCCTGATTCTGATAAGTACGTTTTTCAGTCAACGCCCATCCTGCACCTTCACGGTAACCTTCCAGCCACCATCCGTCTAATACAGAGAAGTTGACAACACCGTTCATCAAAGCCTTTTCACCTGATGTACCGGATGCTTCCAACGGACGTGTCGGAGTGTTCAACCAGATATCAACGCCTGAAACCAGACGACGCGCCAACTGCATATCGTAGTTTTCGAGGAAGATAATCTTACCCAGGAATTCCGGACGACGGGAGATTTCGATAATACGTTTGATCAGACCCTGTCCTGCTCCATCGTGCGGATGAGCCTTACCTGTAAACAGGAACTGTACCGGATAGTCGGGGTTGTTCACAATCTTAGAAAGACGTTCCAAGTCAGTAAACAACAGGTGCGCACGTTTGTAAGTAGCAAAACGACGACCGAAACCAATCAGCAACGCATTCGGGTTAATCTTGTCCATCAATGAAACGATGCGCGAAGGATCTCCCTGATTTTTCAACCATGTATCACGGAATGATTTGCGGATATAATCCACCAACTTATTCTTCATCGTCATACGAGTCTTCCAGATCTCTTCATCGGGTACATTATAGATGGCTTCCCAAATCTTAGGATTCGACTGGTCGAACCAGAAGTTTTCGTTGAAATATTTAAAGTACAGTTCTTTCCATTCGGTAGCACTCCATGTGGGGAAGTGAACACCATTAGTCACATAACCTACATGTATTTCTTCGGGGAAGTAACCTTTCCAGATAGTAGAGAACATCTCCTGAGAAACTTTTCCGTGCAGCCAGCTTACACCGTTTACTTCCTGAGAAGTGTTGCAGGCAAATACCGACATACAGAAACGTTCGCCCTTGTCACCCGGATTGTTACGTCCAAGATCCATCAGGTCGTCCCAGCTGATACCCATTCTAGCAGGATAACCACCCATGTACTTACCGAACAAACCTTCGTCGAAGTAGTCGTGACCGGCAGGAACCGGAGTATGAACTGTATAAAGAGAAGAAGCGCGAACCAGCTCGATAGACTGATCGAATGTCAGTCCGGTAGCTACATAGTCGCAGATACGCTGCACATTGATCAATGCAGCATGCCCTTCGTTACAATGATAAACATCTTTTTTGATACCCAATGCTTTCAGGGTCAGGATACCACCGATACCCAACAGGATTTCCTGTTTCAGACGGTTTTCCCAGTCGCCACCATAAAGCTGGTGAGTAATAGGACGGTCGAACTCGCTGTTCATTTCATTATCTGTATCCAGCAGATACAAAGAAATACGTCCTACATTTACACGCCATACGTTAGCATGTACATAATAATCCAGATAAGGAACATCCACTACCATCGGCTGACCATTCGCATCCATCACACGGTCGATAGGAAGCTGGCCGAAGTTCTGCGCTTCGTAGTTGGCAATCTGCTGTCCATCCATAGACAACGTCTGAGTAAAGTAACCGTAACGATACAGGAAACCTACCGCACAAAGATCTACATTGCTGTCAGAGGCTTCTTTCAAGTAGTCACCGGCCAATACACCCAGACCACCGGAATATATTTTCAGGACGCTGCTCAAACCATATTCCATGCTGAAATAAGCTACAGACGGACGGCTCTCATCCGGCTTCACATCCATGTAATCTCTGAATTTTGTATAAACATCATTCATTCTCCTCAGAATCACCTTGTCTTTTGCCAACGCTTCCAGCTTCTCATAGCTCATACGTTCCAGCAACAACACAGGGTTCTGGCCACATTCTTTCCAAAGTTCCGGATCTAGATCTCTAAACAGTTCTGTCGCTTCAAAATTCCATGCCCACCAGATGTTGCGTGAAATCTCGGACAATTTCTCCAACTCAGCCGGGATACGTGACTTCACTGTAACCTCTTTCCAGTTTGGAGTATTCACATTACTAACTTTAATTTTCATAATGTTTTTTGTTTACTTATTGATAATAAAATATTTCTTTAGCCTAACTGACGCTTCATGGCATTGCGCAAGGCAATATCATAAGCCTCGTAATAATATTGAATGAAGTGTTTCCACAATGCCTGCTCTGCAACATCTGCCGCATGCTTACGGATCTCCTTCACTTCTTTTTCCGACTTATCTGCAAACAGCGTAATCGTATCTTTGATGCCATCCGCCACTTCCGAATCATTATAGTCCGAACGATGCAGCACTTCCACTCCATCATTGATGCCATGCTGATTCTTCAGGCTGTTCACCCAAAGGCCAAAACCTGCCAGATCAGTAGTAATGGTAGGCACACGGAACGCTACACTTTCCAGCGGAGTATATCCCCACGGTTCGTAATAGGAAGCATATACGCTCAAATCCTGTCCCAGCAATATATCATAATACTCTTTATTCAGAATACCATCACGCCCGTCCAGATAGCAAGGCACAAAAATCACCTTTACTTTATCTTCGGGACGATTGCCCATTCCCAGATATTTCAGCATATCCAGCACCTGGTCATGCGTCATATTGTGCAACCAATGAGTGATGAAAGGAACTTCAAGCGGTGTATCAAATTTTTCTTTGCTTTTCAGACGTTCCTGCAAGTCTTCACGGGGATCTCCTACCCAACCGGGGACATTGATAAACGCCAATACGTTCTTATGGAGCTTTTTATCCCTGTTCAGACGGTTCAATGACTCCAGGAATACGTCAATACCCTTGTTCTTGAATTCATATCGACCACTGGTACCGATAATTAACGTATCGTCATCCAGATTTGTTCCCAACAATTTATTGGCTACGTTCAACATCAATGAGCGGGCACGTTTACGTTTTCCGGTAAATGTACTGCCTTTAGGTACGAAATCGTCCTCAAAACCATTCATCAGTACTACATCTGCCGGTTTATCGAGCAATTCCTTGCATTCATTATTCGTAATTTCACTTACTGTCGTAAAACAGTCTACATAATGCGCCGTCTGCTTCTCAATAGAGTGCTTTGACTGCATATTCAGTTCCTGCGCCATCTGGTCGCCGTTATAAGCAAACAGATAGTCATACAGCGGCTTATGATTGCCGGCTATCGAACGTCCGATGGAAGTAGCGTGGGTTGTAAAAATAGTAGCCACTTCGGGGACAGCTTCCTGTACATAAAGTGCTCCCATTCCGGTCATCCATTCATGTGCCTGATATACCACCTTATCCGTTTCTGTCAGGTTGTAGCGGTAGAAACTCTCTACTACTTTTCCGGCAGCGTACGAAAACATAGAAGCCTCGTCGTAATCGCCATAAGCGTGCAACGAGTCTACTTGAAAACGATTCCACATTTCTGTGTATATATCGTTCTTCTTTTCAAAAAAAGGTTGGAAATCAACAAGAATGACAATAGGTTCACCGGGTATATTCCATCGTCCTACACGGACGGAAAGATGATCGTTTTTGAATGCGTGCTTTTTCCAGTCAGCGCACAGATTATCCGACTCGATGAATAGAGGGTTCTCTTTTCCTTGCCACACATCAGGACCTATGAAAAAAATTCTGTCGCGGAATTTTTCCTGCAATGTATTCGCCCGTGTCGACAATACGGTGTATATCCCTCCCACTTTATTACATACTTCCCAGCTGGACTCGAAGATATAATCGGGGGTTAATAAATCTTTTACCATATAATATATTAAAACTCTTTTTAGTATGCGAGTGCAAAAGTACGCATTATTCTTTGAAAAATAATACTTTATGCGAAAAATATGAGTTAATAAGAGGAAAGAAAGGTTAGCCCGCCATGAAAAAAGAATATCCCCTTGCAAACGCAAAGCTGCATTCACAAGGGGATTGAAAGATCTTTATTAAAAAATATCGTTGCGGAAAAATTTACGCGAGTGCACTACCGATCAAGAAGGTAGCAGCCAAAGCAACGATAGCGTAAAGTTCCGGGAATACGGCAAGAATCAATGTATTACTAAACACGTTGTGTCCCTGGCCGATAGCTGCGATACCGTTTGCACAAACTTGTCCCTGACGGATAGCCGAGAACAATGCAACCAATCCCAAAGCAATACCTGCACCCAAAACTGCTGATGCCTGGATCGCAGTGATTTCCGGAGTCAGAATACCGAAGATAGTCTGAAACATAAAGTAACCGGCAAAACCGTACAGACCCTGTGTACCCGGAAGTGCTGTCAATACAAGGAAGTTACCGAATGCACTATCATTCTTTTTCAATGCGCCGATAGCAGCGTTACCTGCAATAGTTACTCCGTAAGCACTACCAATGCCTGACAAACCAACCATAACCGCGATGCCAATGTAGGCAATAAACAAATTCATTTCCATAATCTTATTCTATTTTTATTGTTTAATTCTTAACTTGTTATTTCTCAATATTCTATTCTAAATTTCTAAAAGGCTTGTATTCCTTGCCGCCTCCTTCATAACCGGAGTTCTTGAAGAACTCCACGAATGTCAGACGCATCGGGTGAACCATTGCACCGAGCACATTCATGAAGATATTGATGGCATGACCGATCACAAAGATCAGCACCATTACAATAGGACCTGCTATCACGTTATCCGGACTCATACCTACTGCCAGGCTGTTGAATACTCCCGCCAGAATGCCTCCGGAAAGTCCGAGGGCAAACAGACGAACGTAGGACAAGACATCCCCCAGCAGACCGGTAGCCATGTTATATGAATCCCATAACCCAAGTCCGATATTCATAAAGATGTTCTTTCCCGGACTATTATAGAGGAATATCATCGCACCGGAGATACCCAGAATAACCAGATGCACTGTACCTCCCATCGGCAGCACGTTCGGCAACAAAGCCGAAACAGCCATTGAAACCAACAGGATAATCCATCCGATTGTCGCTACTGCATACTTGAAACCAAACTGAATTGTCTGATTCACCGCTTTGAGTACCATACCGAACAGAATCTGAATAGCACCCAAAATCAGTGACAACTGGAACATATCGTTGTTGTCCATCAGAACCGCATGTTTCAGACGTTGCACGATAGGCCAGTCCAGATCATAAATGTTCGCTCCGAAGAATGTACCTGTCAGCAAACCGCAGAAGAAGGTTGAAACAGCCAGCACCTGTATCAGCGACAGGATGGACTTCATGGATGGAGTCACTTTCTTTGCCATCAACCGGTATGCCGTAGCTCCGAGAAACAGGAAAAGTCCATATCCGGAATCTCCCAGACAGAGCCCGAAGAAAACCATAAAGAACGGGGCAAAGAACGGTGTCAAGTCCAGTTCGTTATACTTCGGAAGCATATACAGTTTACAGATCGGTTCAAACCAGGCAAAGAATCCCTTGTTATTCAGCCGAATAGGAACATTATCACCCGGCATCGGATCGGTAATCTCATAATATACATGTGCATCGTTCAGATAAGCCTCTATCTCTACTTTACTGTAGGCAGGAGCCCATCCTTCAACCAGCATCAGTTTATCACCGGCTGCCTGTTCTGAACTCAATACTACTTTAGAGAATTCAATCTGCCCCTGCAATTCTTTCAGAGCTGCCTTCAGGGAAGGTACATCTGTTTCAGAAAGTGCGACCAGCTTCTTTTCGTTCTCTTCAATAGCTTGTTCCGTTGTATCATACAACGTTTCAAGATGTGCCAGCGAATAAGCGGGAAGTTTGGCCTGTTCTACATCCAGATCTACTTCCTGACCAGTTTTAGTGACGGTCACAAAGAACACTTTTGAAGAAATACGGTTAATGATCATCGCATTGTATTCCGTCTCCCATTCTTCTTTATAGTTTCCTTCCGAACAGCTATAGAAACCGATCACATAGCCGGCATCTTTCAACTTCCGGACACCTGCCGGATCGAAGTTGCCCCATGCCTGCAATGCTTCCTTTTCTTTAGCGTAGCCCTGCAATTGCTGAGACAATTTGCCATGCTCAATCTGCAAAGCATCCACTTCGTCCAATACCTGCAAACCACGAGCGGCAGTTCCTCCTTCCGTTGCGATCACAGCATCTTTCTCATGCTTCTGATTCTGAAGCAGTTTCAGAGTAGCTGTCAGACGGTTGGAAAGACGGATATTTTCTTGCAGTTCCGTATTGTCGGCAGCACCTTGCTGTTTCTCCACGATGTGGACTACACCAAGTTCGCGCAGGCTGTTCAGGAATTCTTCGTATTCCTTATGATAAACCAGGAATGTAAGTTTCTTCATTTTTGTAATCATGCCTCTACCTCCTTCCTTTTTTCCTGATGGGACTTCATGATCTTTTGCGATGATTTCGACAGGTTCTCTTCATCTTCCATAAACCGCTTGATCTTTCGCAATGCATCCTGATAGCCCGGTATCTGTACCTTCTCAAAAAGGTTCACCTTCTGAGTGGTCTTTTTCCTCGCATGTTCTAGCAGGTTCAGCTTGGCGAGCATAAACTCACGTTCAATTGCCGTATGAGCAAGTTCCTCCAGCAAATGGATACCGTCGGCATACCATTTGGGAGCATTAAACATACTGTACGGACGTATCTCGAAATCGATATTTTCGAGTAGCGGTACACGTACACCCGCAATCTTTTTCACGCCAAGATGAACATCATTCACCTTTATCAATGAAGCGTCAAACTCATTCCAAAGGGCGAACATGGCTTCATAGGCTTGAATTTGTTGTTCGAGCCTATCCTCCAGATCGGCAGCTTCCGTTTTACAGCGTTTCACTTCCATGCGGAGGGCGCTTTCCTTATTCTTAATGATAGGAAGCGTACGCACCCGCACTTTCAGTTGCTTTTCGAGCTGCTGAAGAGAGGTCTTGTTATATTGAAACTTTATAGCCACGTTGTTTTTGCTAATTATTAGTTATAAATTACTAGTTGCTAATTATTCACCTTTCGGCCAGTATTGGTCAACAAGTTCCTTCTTGATATTCACTTCTTCCGGACGGAAATATTCACCGAACAAGCCCCAGGCCACATCCAGCATTTCAGTAGTATCAAGGTTGACATCAATGGCCAGCAACTGGTTAGAATAGTCCTTCGCAAAAGCCAACGTACGTTCGTCGTAATTGGTCAGGTCAAAACCGTTTTCCATCTTAGTCTTTGCATTTGCAGCATCGGCATACAGACGTACAGCGGCATTCATCACCTGCGGATGGTCTTTACGTGTCTTTTTACCGGTTACCAGCTGTTTCAGACGAGACAATGAACGGAACGGGTCAACAATGACCTTACCGATATCACTGTCACGACGCAAGAACAACTGTCCTTCCGTAATATAACCCGTATTATCAGGCACAGCGTGCGTGATATCGCCACCGGACAATGTCGTCACCGCAATAATCGTAATAGAACCACCGGAAGGGAACTGTACCGCCTTCTCGTAAATCTTCGCCAAGTCCGAATAGAGCGAACCCGGCATAGAGTCTTTAGACGGAATCTGGTCCATACGGTTAGATACGATTGCCAACGCATCGGCGTAGCTGGTCATATCAGTTAGCAGTACCAGTACTTTCTCATTGTTGTTTACAGCGAAATATTCAGCCGCGGTCAATGCCATATCCGGAATCAACAAACGTTCTACCGGAGGATTTTCCGTTGTATTCATGAAACTCACAATACGGTCGAGAGCACCGGCATTAGAGAATACGTTCTTAAAGTACAGGTAGTCATCGTTAGTCATACCCATACCGCCCAGAATAATCTTATCTGTTTCAGCACGCAATGCCACGTTTGCCATCACCTGATTAAAAGGCTGGTCAGGGTCGGCAAAGAACGGAATCTTCTGGCCGGATACCAGTGTATTATTCAAGTCGATGCCGGCAATACCCGTTGCAATCAACTCCGACGGTTGTTTACGACGCACCGGATTCACTGACGGACCACCGATTTCCACTTCCTGTCCTTCAATTTCCGGACCTCCGTCAATCGGATCACCGAAAGCATTGAAGAAACGTCCTGCCAACTGCTCACTCACCTTCAACGTAGGCGATTTGCCGAGGAACACTACTTCAGCGTTGGTAGGAATACCTTCCGTACCTTCAAATACCTGCAGAGTGACATCGTCACCGGCAATCTTAACCACCTGTGCCAGTTTACCGTTCACAGTGGCAAGCTCGTCATACCCTACTCCTGTCGCTTTCAGCGAACAAGTAGCCTTGGTAATCTGAGTAATCTTGGTATATATCTTTTGAAAAGCTTTTGTTGCCATCTATATATTTACAATTTAGCTATTTACAATTTACTATTTAACGCTTCTTTCGGCAATCAGTTCTTTTAATTGCTGCTGGAACCCTTCGTACTGCTCTGATTTGAACTTCGAGTAGTTCATCTGCTTACAGACATTGATCATTTTCTTGAAGTAATCCATTACTTCATTGAAGTTTTCAAATTCAAATTCTGTATGACAGATATCTATGATCATATTCAGAATAGCTTCCTGACGTTCCATCGGAGTTACCGAGTCCACCTCATCAAAGGCATCCTGCTGCAGGATTACGAAGTCGATCAGTTCAGATTTCCAGAAGATAACATGGTATTCTACAGGTACACCGTCATCACCCAGAATGTTGATTTGTTCGGCAATTTCTTTACCACGCTGCAAACGGGTTTTAAGCTCATTCACTTTACCGATCCATTCATCATTGATATGATCTTTGATATATTCTTCAAATTCCGGATATTCGATATATTTGGAATATGAGTCAATCGGATTCACAGCCGGATAACGTTTCTTGTCGGCACGGTCCTGTTCCAGTGCGTAGAAACAACGGGCTACCTTCTTTGTGTTTTCCGTTACAGGCTCCTTCAAGTTACCTCCGGCAGGTGACACCGTACCGATAAAAGTAATTGAGCCGGTCTCGTCGTTATTCAGTTTTACATAACCTGCACGGCCATAGAAGTTAGAAATAATAGCAGAAATATCCATTGGGAACGCATCCGGTCCGGGCAATTCTTCCATACGGTTGGACATTTCACGCAATGCCTGTGCCCAACGGGAAGTAGAGTCAGCCATCAGCAATACTTTCAATCCCATCGAACGATAATATTCAGCCAATGACATAGCTGTATATACAGACGCTTCACGGGCTGCTACCGGCATGTTAGAAGTATTCGCGATAATGATTGTACGTTCCATCAGCTTACGCCCCGTATGCGGGTCAACCAGTTCCGGGAATTCCGTAAAGATTTCCACAACCTCGTTTGCACGTTCACCACAAGCCGCGATAATTACGATATCCGCTTCTGCCTGTTTGGAAATAGCATGCTGAAGCACTGTCTTGCCTGTACCGAACGGACCGGGGATAAATCCCGTACCACCTTCTACAATCGGGTTCAGCGTATCAATAACACGTACACCGGTCTCCAGCAATTTGAAAGGACGCGGTTTTTCTTTATAATTCGTCATAGCCCGTTTCACCGGCCATTTCTGAATCATAGTCACCGGAATGTCATTTCCTTCCTCGTCTGTCAGAATAGCAATTGTATCTTCTATTTTATAATCCCCTTCGGGCATAATCGTTTTGACGGTAGCCGTTCCATTCATAGTAAACGGAGCCATAATTTTCAGCGGCTGGAAGTTTTCATCCACTTGTCCCAGCCATGCGGAAGCCACCACTTTATCACCGGCGCTCACCATCGGAACAAAATGCCATATACGTTCTTTATCCAACGGATATGTATATTGTCCTCTTTTCAGGAAAACACCGTCCATCTTGTCAAGGTCGTTTTGCAGACCGTCATAGTTTTTCGATAACATACCCGGACCCAAGGTCACTTCAAGCATGTGTCCTGTAAATTCGGCTTCGGCGCCCACCTTCAGTCCACGTGTGCTTTCGAACACCTGAACATACACATGCGAACCTACAACCTTAATCACCTCCGCCATCAATCTATCGCCACCGGTAGAGATATAACAAATCTCATTCTGAGCTACCGGGCCGTCAACGACGAGGGTCACCATGTTGGCAATAACGCCACTAACAGTTCCTTTTGTTGCCATATATTTTTTTTAATTTATTATCTGAATTCTGCGGGAATCTGTACCTCATTCTTCAGCGATTCAATAATGCTTCGGAACAATTGATTTCCTCTTTCCTTATCCAATGAAATCCAACGCTCAATCATTTCCAGCTTCAGTAAGAAAGCGAAAATACGTTCTACAGTGAAATAATCGAAGAAGATAGCATCTTCCATCCAGTTCCACCGCAGAGCATCCAATTTCTTTTCACGTTCCACCAGTTCCGTAATCTCACTGATCTTCACCAACGATTCAAAAACATCCACTTCACCGGACAAACCAAAATCGCGGGCACTGGATGTACGCAAAGCTTCGCACACTTCCGTATTTCCTACAATATAGGAAACAATATCCCATTTGAATTTACGGGCTGTAAATGCAACAAGAATATTATTAATGTTCAGATTGAATTCAAACCAGGAAGAGACGAACTTATTTCCGCATTTCATAGCATGTTCATAATACAGAGCAGCCAGATGGTCTTCCTGCAACACCATGCTTTCAGCCGGAGTATTCAGATAGTCGGAAATAAAAGTAGATAAATAGGAAGGGAATTCTTTAGGACTGATCTCACCGCCTTCTTTCAGAATAGAAATATACTCGGTGAGTTCCGCAGCAGAATAGTTTCCCCGTTTGTCTATTTCCGCCTCTTTGTCTTTGAGGAGTTTCAACACGTTGGCATTATCAAACTTCAGATAGAACAGGTCAATCAACTTCTGGTCTGAAGCAGACAATCCACTGTAGATTTCGGTTTTAAAATCGGCTACTGTATAGCTCAGTTTACTGTCCTCCAGAGTGAGCTCCGGCAAACCGGCTACCAAGTAATAGTATTTACTACTCATAGTCGCTTCTTTTAAAATAGCATTTCTACCAATTGAGGACGCAAGAACGCTTTGAAGTAATTCATGAATTCTTCTTCTCCGAAGTTCACCTTATATGAACCGTCCGCCGGAGAAACCGTGAATAAAGTTTTGATACCGTTCACTTGTTCGATAGTCACACCTTTATCCAGCAGAGCTTTTGCATGAGCTGCGAAATACTTTTTCAGTGATTCAGCGTCAGCCGTTGAGATGACAATAGGTTCATCTACACTCCATTTGGATGCCAGCGCAACGATAAACGCATTCAGATAATCCTTATCCTGAGCGAAATCCTTCACAGAAGCGGTTATCAACTTGTCAGTGACCATCGTTGCAATCTCGGATTTGAGTGCATTGACAGCCTGACCGGAAAATAGTTTTAACTCTGATTTTGTATTATCTGCCAGTTCATCAGCAGATTTACGAGAGGCAGCAACAATTGAGTCAGCTTCTTTACGAGCATCTTCAATAATCTTCTTTGCTTCTTCCTGAGCATTCGCGATAAGTCTCTGCGCTTCCTCGTTTCCCTTTTCCACGCCTTCACGATAAATCTTATCGGTCAACTCTTGAATTTTGTTTTCCATATTAACAGGAGTATTTAGTATTATTACTATATTAACTGTGTGTCTCTGTAAGATTCTCGCCAAATTTACAAAAATCAATTTGATAAAAAAGAGAAAGACGCAAAGAAAACGCCTCTCTTCTTATAAAATCACACTTTTACACCAATTTTATTCCGGTTATATCCTAGTAATATTACTAAATGACACCTGCTTTAAAATATTATAATGAATAAAATACTCAAAAACTACTTTTGTCTCGATTTGATATATTTTTCTTCTTCTCCTGTTATCATATCAAGCCCGATACCTTTAATTACTGTTTTTCTTCGTTGATAAATACCCAAATACTTAGATTCAACTTCATAAGTAATCTGGGGATAAAAAACAAAGTCCCACAGTCTCTCCCTATATATCGGCTTTATCGTATCGGGCATACTCAGAGCCTCCTTCCATTCTTTCAACTGAGCCGGAGAGCTTTCTGACGAACTACCCGCTGTACTCAATACCAGACACCCCAATAAATAAGTTTTCTCTATCGTTTCTTTATAATTACTCAATCTGCCTTCCGGCATCGTATCCAGCATATTATTACTAATATCTACCTTCCGAAATCCGTCTAAATCAGGTTTGGAAGTACAAGCAAACAAACAAGCTGACAGACTTAAAACTGCAATAGACTTTATGACTTTCATTTCCTTTTCATTTATGTTCAACGATTCAATATGATCTCACTCTTCTGATTCAAGGTCAGCTCAAGTTCTGCATCTCTGACCTGAGGACTCCAGAAGATACGATTACAATTCATACCTGGCCGATACTTATGCGAATCTTTTCCTGATAAATACAGATTCTCAACCATAAACTGAGTAGTCTCACGACTTCTAAAAGTCCCTAACTCTTCATAATAGTTTGTTGCCTCTACCCGCTCAGCTTTCAATTGCAACTTCTCTCCTTTTATATCCAACGAACGAAAGCGACAAGAAGTCAATGAGATATTCTGCCATTCGTCATTAAAGAGATATAAAGAGTCCAAACACAATTTCCTTACATTAAGATCCAGCCTAGCCGCACGATTCTCAATAGATAACAATGTTGAATCCGTTTTCAATTCCAGATTCAAACCATCTAAAACCAATCTGCATCCATTTTCTAGCTGTCTAATTACCTGATAGATATCTTCATTATCCAGATTAATTTCAATCAATAAGCAATCCCCTTCTTGTGTCACATGCAAATATTGACTTTTCGGATACACAAATATACTCTTACCTGAAGAGTGAGAGGCTTCCACATCCAACTTACCTAATACGCCTATATGATCTTTATCTATCTTCCCTAACTTTTCAACAACCTTCACATGACGGATTCCCGTCATTTCTATTTCAGTCCGCTCACCTTCCATTGATAAACGATTATCGGTTTTCTCACCGCCAGGTGTCTGCAGAAGGATAGGTATAAAGAATAAGCCCAATACAAAAAGTCCTATTATTATATATGTTGTGCGTTTCATATCTTATCTGTTTATTATTGATTTTGTCTTTGTATAAACTCATAATACATCTTCTCTATTTCTTTGATAGAAATACCAAGTGTATAAAGTTGCCTGAAAAAGCTGCCGACTTCTTCTTTTAAGAATTGCTCTTTTCGCAATGAATGAATCAGCATCTTTGCCCCGGACGCTACAAAAAAGCCAATCCCTCTTTTATTGTAAATCACCTCCTGAGACTGAAGATACTCATACGAACGCATTACTGTATTTGCATTCACTTCTACAATAGACGCATATTCCCTGACAGAAGGGATACGTCCTTCTTCCTCGTATTGTCCCAACAAGATATCATCACAAATACGGTCGGCTATCTGTAAATATATTGCTCTGCTTTCTTTAAAATTCATACATACCCTCCTTTTCTATATTCGATGGATTACTTCCGACTCTTTCAAGCGGAAATAAGTCAATGTCCAATTTATAATAGTCAATATTGGGAATAAAATATATCCCCACTTAAAGAAAAACAAAATCAAGGTTGAAAGAGTACTATTCTCTGAAAAACGAGTGAAAGCTACTACTCCCCAATTATAAAGAAAGGCAACAAGCACAATACTAATAAGTGTTTTTATAAAAGAGTTCTTAGGCCAAACAATACTCCCCAGTAAAAACAATGATTGAATATATACATTAAGTAATATTAGCAAAGAACCATCTTTCCAACTATGGCATAGTGAATACCCTCCATCTCCCTGACCAACAAAGTGTTTGAAGTCAGTAACTTCAATAAAAAGTATTTCTGAATATATTGCAGAATAAAAAAGTACACGTGTATAATCCGCCAGCCAAATAGATAGAAAAATAAGTAAAGGAAGAATAAGCACATATACCAGCCATCGAAAGAAAAACTTCTCAAAGACAGTAGCAGGAATCATCAACATTGTAATACGACCTGTTTTACATTTCATGGTTTTAAATGCAAAAGAAGTTCCCAAGCACATAAATGCCCACCAAGACCACATCCAAAAGACCAACGTAAATATATGAACATTTAAATCATTTGTTTTAGTAAGTATATTAAAACTACTATAATCAGTATAGCTATACCAAATCAATATAATTGCCATTATTAAATACATTACCAACAACTGAAGCACATACAACTTCCAATTCTCTAAAATCTCTTTACGGCATAATTTTCCAAAGCGAGAAAAACTAAAAAATGTATCCTTTATCATAATCTATTCTTCTTGAGCGTGAAACAAATTAGCAATCTTTTGTGGTTGTGCCAGTATTGCATTAAATAGCAGTTCTATGTTGATATCTGAATCTTCGTTGTGTTCATTCAGTAAAAGCAAACTATTCCCATGCAAAGAAGGAACGGCAAAAAGCGCTTTATCAATCAGACTACGGTCATCACTTTCCTTAAAGCACAATTTCTCGCATATATGCACTGTCGATTCATTCAATAATACCCGACTTTCATCCATGATCATAACAGAATCCAGCATTTTGTCTATATCACGTATCTGATGAGTTGAAATCACAATTGTTTTATTATCTGTCATCCCCGATGCCATAAATTTGCGGAACTGGCTCTTTCCCGGAATATCCAATCCATTTGTCGGTTCATCCATCAATAAAAGAGAAGTATTGGTAGCTAAAGCAAAACTCATAAATACTTTCTTTTTTTGCCCCATAGAAAGTGCCCCTAAATTCACATCCATATCCATTTCAAAACAATGAAGATACTTATACATATCCTCTTTGCTAAAGTTTGGATAAAAAGGAGCATTCAAGTCAATATACTTTTTCAACGATATAGAAGGTAATTCAAATTCTTCCGGAACCAAGAACATATCCTGCAATGTCATTGGCAGACGAGAACGGACATTTATATCATGGTACATTATTTTCCCTTTTTTCGGAGTCAATAATCCAGTTATCAAATAAAGGAGGGTTGATTTCCCTGCCCCATTACGTCCCAACAGTCCATAAACCCGACCTGCCTCTAAAGAAAAAGAAAAGTCGTGTAATACCATGTGCTTTGATTTGGGATAAGTAAAAGATAAATTCTCAACTTTAATCATAATATTATTTTTTTAGCTGTTAGAGCTAATATATGGATCTAAGTGTATTAGCTCAATAGTACACTACAAAAGTATGCATTTGTTCTGAGAAAACAAAAGAAAAGGAAAATAAATTAGATCAAACTACAGAAAATCAACAGGAGAGAATATGATTTCGATAGAATAAGACGTTTTAAAAGCAGGAATCATTCGAATCCGATTGAACTAAAATGAAGCTAATATATGGCTTTATAAAGATAAAAGATAGAATATAGCAAAGATGATGGATGGGTATAAATACAGAAATCCCCGCCAGTCAATAAAGACTGGCGGGGACTCTTAAAAACGGCGGCTACCTACTCTCCCACTGTTACGCAGTACCATCGGCGTGACGAGGCTTAACTTCTCTGTTCGGAATGGGAAGAGGTGGAACCCTCGTGCTATAACCACCTGAATGAATTCAATAAGGTTATGACATGATGAAAAGTAAAATTCAAGTAAGATATCAAAAATCCAATTTAATGAACTTGCTGATACGATCGCTAAACGTATATATCCAATCCGTACAAAGCCGGAAGAAAGTGAACGGGCAATTAGTAATGCTCGGCTTTGATGTTACCACCTTTACACCTGCATCCTATCAACGTCATCGTCTTTAACGACCCTAAGAAATCTAATCTTGTGGCTGGCTTCG